>Ga0163163_10000166_pt1 | contig 69030 bp, 63 predicted proteins | sample S65metaG_FD_119766 | JGI IMG/M metagenome (GOLD analysis project Ga0163163, IMG submission 119766) | Switchgrass rhizosphere microbial communities from Kellogg Biological Station, Michigan, USA - S6-5 metaG | ecosystem: Host-associated > Plants > Roots > Rhizosphere > Soil | place: USA...
ATCGATCCGAGCGCCGACATTCAGGCCGCGGTGCGCGAAGCCAGCGGCGAGCCACCGGCCGACGCGAATCATGAGCGGCACTGAACGCGACGAAGGCGAGGGCGCGCAGCAGTCGTTCATCTCGCATCTGATCGAACTGCGCGAACGCTTGCTCAAGGCGATCGTCGCCGTGCTGCTCCTATTCGTCGTGCTGGTGCCGTTCGCCGACCGCATCTATCACTTCATCGCCGAACCCTTGCTGCAGCGCCTGCCGCAGGGGTCGCAGATGGTCGCGATCGATGTCGCCTCGCCGTTCATGACGCCGGTAAAGCTCGTGTTTTTCGTTGCCTTGTTTTTGGCGATGCCGGTCGTGCTCTATCAGGCGTGGCGTTTCGTCGCGCCGGGTTTGTACCGCCACGAAAAACGCGTCGCGTTGCCGCTGTTGGTCTCCAGTGTCGTGATGTTCTATCTCGGTTGTGCTGCAGCCTATTACGTCGTATTGCCGAAAGTGTTCACGTTCCTGCTCGGCGTGACGCCACAGGGCGTGGCGATGATGACCGACATCGGCCACTACCTGGATTTTGTCATCACGATGTTCTTCGCCTTCGGCCTGTGCTTCGAGGTGCCGGTCGTCGTCGTGATTCTGGCGTGGTTGGGCTGGGTCAACGTCGAGCAGCTCACGCGCCAGCGCCCGTACGCGATTCTCGGCGCTTTCATCGTCGCCGCGATCGTCGCGCCGCCAGACGTGATGTCGATGCTGATGCTGGCGATTCCGATGTGCCTGCTCTATGAGCTCGGCGTGCTCGCTGTGCGCTTGTTCGTGCGTCAGACCGGCGCTAACAGTATCGATCCGGCAGGTTAAACGGTGCCGTGGTTCCGGCCCTGCCAGGGCCGGTAGAACTCGCGGATCCGCGCCATGTCGGCTTCCAGGTCAGCGCTCGGCTGAAACAGCGGCCCGATGCCGAGCGTCTTCTCCGGATAATGAAAGTACACCGGCAGGATCGGCACGCCGGTCGCGTGCGCGATGTGCCAGAATCCACTTTTCCACTTCTGCACTTTCTTGCGCGTGCCTTCGGGCGCGAGCGCAAACCAGAAGTGTTCGTGCGTGGCGAATTCATGCTGGATCGCCTCGACCACGCCGTGCGCGGCGCTGCGGTCGATCGGAATGCCGCCGAGCGCGCGCAGGATCGGTCCGAGCGGCCAGACGAAGGCCTCACGCTTGCCGATAAAGCGTACCTGCAAGCGCAGGCCGACCTTGAACAGCATGCCGATGATGGCATCCCAGTTGCTCGAATGCGGGGCGGCAATCACCACAAGTTTTGGCACGTCGGGGAACGCGCCGGCGAGCCGCCAGCCGGCTACGCGCAAGATCCCGCGGCACAGCGCGGCAAACAGCGACGGCGGGTATTGCGGCGCGTGCGCCGGCAATGCCGGCAGCGCCGCGCTCATTCGTGGCTCCACGACTTGGAACGCGTCTGCTTGTGCTGCGCTCGCTTTTTTTTCGAAGCGATGCGACGTTCCTGCGAACCGCGCGTCGGTTTCGTCGCCACGCGTTTCTTCGGCACGTGCAGGGCAGCGCGCACGATCTCGACCAGGCGCGCGCGCGCATCCTCACGATTCTTGGCTTGGTCGCGGAAGCGGCTGGCCTGGATCACGAGCACGCCGTCGGCGGTCAGGCGCCGGTCGCGCCGCGCGAGCAGGCGCGCGCGTACCGGTTCCGGCAGCGATGGCGAATGCGCAACGTCGAAACGCAATTCCACGGCACTGGCAACCTTGTTGACGTTCTGCCCGCCCGGGCCCGACGCGCGAATGAAACTCTCGCTGAGCTCGCTGTCGGGAATCTGGATGTTTGGCGAGATCGCGAGCATCAGTCGCGGAAGTTCTCGTACTGCAGCGGCAGCTTGATGTCTGCCGCTGCGCGCAGCAGCGCCATCGCCGTCTGCAGATCGTCGCGCTTCTTGCCGCTGACGCGCAGCTTGTCGCCCTGGATCTGCGCCTCGACCTTGAGTTTGGCGTCCTTGAAGCGTTTAACGATGTCCTTCGCCGTCGGCTGGTCGATGCCCTGCTTGAGCGTCACTTTCTGGCGCGCCGTCGCCAAGTTGATTTCCGGGTCGGCGATTTCGGCGGCACGGATATCGATGTGTCGGCTGGCCAGACGCTGCTTGAGGATATCGAGCATCTGCTTGAGCTGGAATTCGGCCTGCGCCTTCAGCGTGACGACGGTTTCCTCGCTGCGCTCGAATTCGGCGTCGGTACCTTTGAAATCGAAACGATTGCCGAGCTCGCGATTGGCCTGATCGAGCGCGTTGGTGAGCTCGTGCAAATCGAGCTTGGATACGATGTCGAATGACGGCATGGTGGTTTCCCGGTGTGCACACGATTCTAGCAGGCGAGCGCCGCGTTCCAGTTCATCAGATCCAGCACGCGCCGCCAGGTTTCGTCGAGCGAGGCCTGCAACGCCAGCGGCGTGCCGTTGAGCGGATGTGTCAGTTCCAGGCGCCACGCGTGCAGCAGCAATCGGTGCATCTGGAAGTGCATGCGCCAGAGCCGGTTGTGATCGCCGCGGCCGTGGCTGGTGTCGCCGATCAGATGATGCGAGACATGGTGGAAATGCTTGCGGATCTGCCGGTAGCGACCGGTTTCCGGCTGCACTTCGACGAGCGCGTAACGCTGCTCGGGATATCTGCCGAGCGCGATCGGCACCGTTGCGGTGGCGAGCGTGTGCCAGTGCGTGAGCGCGGGCTTGCGCGGCGAACGCTCGCGCACGTCGGGCAGCGCATAATCGATGACGCCTTCAACTTCAGGCCAGCCGCGCACGACCGCGAGATAGCGCTTGGCGATGCGGCGCGCCATGAACTGGCGGCCGAGTGCAGCGGCGATGTCGCGCGATTTCGCCAGCAGCACGATGCCGGACGTTGCGCGATCGAGACGATGCGCGAGATGCAGCGTGCCGCCGATCTGCCGCGCCAGGCGCTCGAGCAGGAAATCGGTTTCGTCGGCGGCGATCGCGCTGCGATGTACGAGCAGTCCGGCGGGTTTGTTCACCGCCAGCAGCTCGGCATCTTCGTAAACGATTTCGATCAACGCGCGCGGCGCCAGGCAGCGAGAAAGGCGCCGGCGCCGAGGATCGCCGCGCCAACGGCGGCGAGCGGTTGGCCCAGCAGGCGCGGACCCGGCGCGTGCAGCGCGAACAGGATCACCGCGGCGAGCAGCGCGGTCGCGCCGAATATCGTGAGCAGCCAGATGCGCGCCGACAGGCGCGTGTCTGCACCTTGCGCGAGTGCCGCGCGTGCAATCGGCGCGGTCGTGTCGAAATCGCCGGCCGCTGCTTTGTGCAGGAATGCGTGCACGAGCTGCGGCATTTCCGGCGCCGCGGCGATCCATTCCGGCAGGCGGTTACGCAACTTGCCGAGCACGCGGCGCACGCTGTAGCGCTGGCGCAGGATGTCGGCGAGCACCGGTTTCGCCGTCGCCCAGATGTCGATTTGCGGATGCAGCGCGCGGCCGATGCCTTCGATGTTGAGCAGCGTCTTCTGCAACAGGATCAATTGCGGCTGCAGCGTCAGTTCGTAGCGGCGCGCGACCGAAAACAATTTCGCCACGACTTCGGCGAGCGAGATTTGCGCGAGTGGCCGCGTGAAATACGGCTCGCACACGGTGCGCACAGCCGCTTCCAGTTCATCGGCGCGGGCCGACGCGGGAATCCAGCCGGCGGCGATGTGCAGCTGCGCGATGCGCGCGTAATCACGTTCGAACAGCGCCATGAAATTCTCCGCGAGCCAGTACTGGTCGCGTTCGGACAGCGAACCCATGATGCCGAAGTCGAGCGCGATGAAGCGCGGATTCTCGCGTCGCGTCGTATCGACCCAGATGTTGCCCGGATGCGCATCGGCGTGAAAAAAATTGTCGCGGAACACCTGCGTGTAGAACAGGCGCACGCCTGTTTCGGCGAGCGCCGGCCGGTCGATGCCGGCGGCGTCCAGCGCGGCGAGGTCGTCTACCGCAATGCCGTACACGCGTTGCAGAGTCAGTACGGATTCGGCGCTATGCGACCAATGCACTTCCGGCACGATCAGGTCGTCGCCGGCGGCGAAATTGCGCCGCAGCAAGCTCGCGTTCGCGCCTTCGCGCTGCAGATCCAGTTCATTTTGCAGCGTGCTTTCGATTTCGACGACGATCTCGCGCGGACGAATCTTGTCCGCGGCCGGATGCCAGCGCTGCGCGATTTCGCCGAGCGCACGCAGCAGGTCGATGTCCGCGGCGATTTTGGCGTGGATGCCCGGACGCAGCACCTTGACGACGACGTCGCGTCCGTCCGGCAGGTGCGCGGCATGCACCTGCGCGATCGAGGCCGAGGCGAGTGGCGTCTCATCGAAGGTTTTATACAAATTGGCGATCGGCGCGCCGAGCGCGGCTTCGACCGCAGCGCGCGCTTGCTCACCCGGAAACGGCGGCACCTGATCCTGCAGCAGCGCGAGTTCGTCGGCGACATCGGCCGGCAAGAGATCGCGCCGCGTCGACAGGATCTGGCCGACCTTGACGAAGATCGGCCCGAGTTCGACCAGCGCCAGCGCCAAGCGCGCGCCGCGCGGCAGCTGGCCGATATCCGCGCGCGGCCGCGGCAGCAGTGGGCGCAGGATCTTCAGCGGTCGGTACAGGTGCGCGGCGTCGACGAGATCGTCGAGCCGGTAGCGCAACAGCGTCGCGGCAATACGCAGCAGCCGCGGTATCTGCCGCAGCGGTGTCATGCCGCACCCCGGCGCGCGCGCAGTTGCTGCACCCGCGCATCGAGGCGGTCGGCACGTTCACGCAAGCGGTCGACGTCGTCGAGGAATTGTTCCATTTGCGCCGGTGCCGGCAAGTCGCGGCTCTCTTCGCGCAGATAGTCGGCGCTATCCTGTGCAAATGCCCGCGCGGTTTCGCGCGTCCATGCGAACGCGCTCGCAAACGCACGTGCGAGCGGCACGCCGAGCACATCGCCGAAAGTTTTTGCAAACGCCTCCTCGATGTCGGGACGAAAACCGCGCAGCAGTTGTTCGATGCGCCGCGCCAGTTCCGCGTCGCCGGAAACCTCGACCTTGCCAGGCGGCAGCGGCGAACCATCGCCGCGACGCAACGCGAACGCGAGCAGGCTTGCCGGCGACGCGTGCAGGTTCAGATCCGCCGACGTTTCCCAATGCGGACCCACGGCGAGCTTGCCGTCGCAAACATGGAGTGCCAGCGCGAGGTCCAGGCCGCGCAATTGCACACCGATGCTGCGGCCTTCGAGCGCGGCGAGCGCGTCGCGCGACGGCGGATCGAGCGCGAGCGCGCGATTGAGCGCAGCCGCGAGCAAGGTACCCAGACGCGCGAGCACGGGATTGGGTTGACGGGGCAGGCTTGCGCTCACGGTTTCTGTTGCATCCGGTTGCGCGTCAGGTATTGCGCCAGGCGCAGCAACCCTTCCTGCATCGATACCTTCGGCGCATAACCCAAGTCGTTGCGCGCAGCGTTGATGTTGAACCAGTGCGACGTCGACAACTGCTCGACGACAAAGCGCGTCAACGGTGGTTCGCTCTTGATCCCCAACGTCGAGTAGATGTTCTCCAGCGCCGTGCCGAGGAAATTGGCGAGTCCAAGCGGAATGCGCCGCTTCTCGGCCGGAAAGCCGTCAGCCTGCAGCCAGGCGTTGATCAGCCATGCGTGCGTAACCGGCTCGCCCTGGCTGATGAAGTATACTTTTCCCGCGATCGTCGCCCCGACGTCGAGCTTGTCGAGCGCAAGCACATGAGCGTCGGCGGCGTTGTCGACGTAGGTGATGTCGATCTTCTTGTCGTCCTTGCCGATAAGACGCAGACGTCCGGCGCGCGCCTGCCGCAATATGCGCGGCAGCAGGTTCGGATCGCCCGGGCCCCAGATGAAGTGCGGGCGCAAGGCGACGCTGGCAAGCTTGTCGCCGTTTGCGGCGAGCACGCGCTGTTCGGCGAGCGCTTTCGTCGTCTGGTACGCGCAGAGATAATGCCCGGTCGCATACGGCACGGATTCGTCCACGCCTTCGAGGTCGGAACCGTTCTGCACCACGCTCGGGCTGGACGTGAACACGAGCTTGCGGATGCCGTGCATGTCGCAGGCAGCGAGCACGTTGTCGGTGCCGCGCACGTTTGCTTCGTAGTAATCCTCGAGCTTGCCCCAGGCGCCGACTTTGCCTGCGCTGTGCACGATCGCCTCGACGCCCTTCGCCGCCGCGAGCACACTGTCCAGATGGCTGACATCGCCGAGGCGCTGCTCGATCTTCATCTCGTCCAGCGCCGCGTACCGATTGCGGTTGAACGCGATGACTTCATGGCCGGCAGCCGCGACCTGCCGGCAAATCGCCTGGCCGAGGAAGCCACCACCACCCGTCACCAATATCTTCATGCTCGGAATTGTAACTATTTACGTCTGCTTAAGGCTGCGCGGGCTAATTTCCCGCACATGTCGCGCATTGCTCATCTGTTTGCCGCTTTCCTGCTTCTGCCGGCCGCTGTCCACGCCGAACGCGTCATCACCGGCACCACTCCCGGCGGGGCGTACTATCGAATTGCCGTGCCCGATAGCTGGCACAGCGGCGACACGCTGATCCTGTTCCAGCACGGACTCACGTTTGCGCCGCCCGGTCCGAATCCCGATCTCGGGCCGATTGCCGATTTGCAACTCAGCGAGGGCTACGCGCTTGCCGCCACAAGCTATCGGCAACGCGCATGGGCTTTGTTCACGGCCGCGGACGACAACGCCGAACTGCTTGACGCATTCAAGGCCCAGGTCGGCACACCCGGCGCGATCATTCCGTACGGTGCATCGCTCGGCGGTCTGATCGCGCTCAAGCTCGCCGAAGACGCACGCTTTGCGCCGGTGCCCGGTGTGTACTCGGCGTGTGCGCCGGCAGCCGGCTCGCGCGTGTGGGACACCGCGATCGATCTGCGCCTGGCCTACGACGTGGTCTGCAGTGGCGCGGGCGAGTTGCCGACCGGTGCCGCGCCGTATCCGTGGGCTTACAACCTCGCCGACATTCCGAACAATCTCTCCGACTTGTTCGATCAGACGCAGTTGCTGCAGACACTATTGCCACTGAACCAGTGCACCGGCGTGAACCTGCCGACGGATCTGCGCAATGATGCGATGAAGCGGCGCCTGGCCGCGCTGATGAATCTCGTCCACATCACCGACGAAAAATTCTTTGTCACGAATATCGGCTACGCGACCTATGCGCTGAGCGACCTCGTGCGCGCACCGGACAAACTCGATGACCTGAGTCCGTTCAGTACGATCGGAGTGGATTACAACGACGAGGCGATCAACGCCGGTATCGCGCGCACCGGCGGCGATCCGTTCGCGTCGCTGTATTTCCGCTGGGCTTCGGATTTCCGTGGCCGCATCGATCCGGCCACGAAAGTGATTTCGATCCATACCAGCCAGGACCAGCTGGTGATACCAGCGAACCAGTACGTGCTGCGGCAGACGCTGCCGGGCACGCAGTTGACCAGTGCACTCGTGAACGAATCGCAACCGAGCCACTGCGGTTTCACGCTCGCCGAAGGCATCGGCGGCTGGGAAGCGCTGCGCGGCTGGATTGCAGGCGGCGCGCAGCCCGCGGTGCCGAATCTGCAGTCCGCGTGCGCTACTGCAATGAGCGCCGGTGCTGCCGGCCCCTGCCGCTACGACGCGAACATTGACGTGCCGACGTTCGACAGTCAGGTGCGGCCGCGGCAGGTTGCCGCCACGCCAGTCATCGATGGCCGTTTCAGCGGTCAGTGGTTCGATCCTGATCGCAACGGCGAAGGCATCTCGCTGGAAGTACTGCCCGACAACAAGGCGTTGTTATACTTTTTTACGTTTCCGCCTGCCGGCAGCGCGGGTCAGCAGAGCTGGTTGCTCTCGGTCGGCGATGTCATCGCTGGCGGCATCGAATTCGCGGATGTGCAGCTGCCTTCGCTTGATGCCAATGGGCAGCTGCAAGGTGCGCATTGGGGCCGCATCGGCCTGACGTTCGCGGATTGCAGCACCGGCGCCATGCGTTGGGACGGTCCATCCGGTTGGGGGTCGATGGAAGTCCCGCTTACGCGCATCACCGCGCTGCAAGGCCTGGGCTGCGGCGCCGCGCAGGACCCGGCGCAGATCAGCGGTGCCTGGTTCGATCCTGCGCATTACGGCAGCGGCTTCGTCTTCGAACAGCTGGGGCCGGCAAGCGTCGCGACGATCTGGTTCGGGTTTGACGCGAATCGCAATCCGATCTGGTTCAGCGGGGCATTGATGCGCGGCATCGACGTGCCGGCGTATGCCGGCACCATGGTGCAACCGATCGGCCCGCATTTCGGTGTCGGCTACGATCCGACCGCATTGCATGGCGGCGCGGAGGGCGATCTCAACGTGACATTCGCCTGCGCCACTGCCACTGCCAATTTCAATGCCACCACTGGCGGGGCATCGCTGCCCGCCACGCTGGCACTGCAACGGATCACGACGCCGCTGGGCGTTCCCGCCTGCACGCCGTAGCCGCCGCAGTTCACTGCACCGGCTTGCCGTCCGCGTCGAGCACCTGCAATGCGCCGATGTTCAGCGCGCGTACCGGCTTTTCGATCTGCGCGCGGTCGCCGACCACGACCCATGTGAACGCATCCGGGCGCACGACTTGTTTTGCCGCCGCATTCACTGCCGCATCGGTCTGCGCTTCGACACGACGTTTATAAGTCTGCACGTAATCGTCGGGCCGGTGATAGACGATGATCTGCTGTAGCGCGCCGAGTACGGCGCCGGCGCTTTCGTACTGGCCGGGCATCCCGCGCACGTTGCTCGCTTTGACTTTCGCAATCTCGTCTGCGCTCAGCGGGCGCGGGCCGATCAGGTCGCGTGACTCCTTCACCAACTCGGCGAGTGCCGGCGCGGTCTTGTCGGTCTGCACCGGCGCGTACAACAGGAACAGGCGCTCGCCGACCGCGCCGGGCGAGAACGCGTAGGCGCCGTATGCCCAGTGTTTGTCCTCGCGCAGATTCATGTTCAGGCGCGCGCTGAACAGGCCGCCGAACGCTTCCTCCATCGTGTTGATCTGCAGGTTGTCCGGCGCCATCGTCGACGGCGCCGGCAGGCCGGCGAGGATCAACGACTGCTGCGAACCAGGCCGGTCCATCACGAACACGCGCGCTTTCGCCTGCGCCGCGGCCTTGGCCGGCGCGACTTTCGGTATCGGCTGCTCCGGCGCTTTCCAATCGCCGAACACCGTATCGAGTTGGGCGACGATATCGACCAGCGTGGTGTCGCCGGCGACGATGATCCTGGCGTTGTCCGGGCGCATGAAATCGCGCACAAACGCGCGCATGTCGTCCGCGCTCAGCGCCTTGATCGAGTTCTCGTCGCCGCTGCCGGTGAACGGGATTGCGTACGGATTGCCCTTGCCATAGACCAGCGGCGGCAGCGTGCGCAGCGCGAGCCCGGCCGGCTCGGTTTTTTCCTGGGCGATGCCGGCCAGCCATTGGCCGCGGATGCGCGCTATGTCCTCGGCGCGGAATGCCGGATGGCGCACCACGTCGGCGAGCAACGCCAGCGACGCTGCGAGCTGCGACTTCAATGAGTTCGCGCTCGCGCTGCAGGTGTCCAGATCGCAGGCGGCGCTCAAGTTCGCGCCGAGGCGCTCGCGGCGGCGCGCAATCTCGAGCGAATCGAGCGCATCCGTGCCTTCATCGAGCATGCCCGCGGTAAAACTCGCCGTGCCGAGCTTGCGGCCCTGATCGGCCGCATAGCCGCCACTGAACAGCAGTTTCGCCTGCACGATCGGCACGGCATGGCGCTCGGCGAGTACGACTTCGATGCCGTTCTTGAGCTTGCCATGCTGCAAGCTCGGAAAATTCAGGTCCGGGAACGAAGTCACCGCCGGCACACCGGCGTTGCGGTCGATATCGCTTTTTACAACTTTATACTCCTGCGCCGGCGGCAGCTTCGGTGCCGGTCGGCCATCGGCATCGGGCAGGCCGGCGGTCTCGGCGATATCTTCCGCATTCGGCGTGCCGGGCTTCACCGTCAGCGTGTAGTCGCCTTTCGCGATCCACTTTTGTGCCGCGGCGAGCACGCTGGCCGGCGTGGCGGCGTCCATGCGCGTGAAATCAGCCTTGTACGCGGCCGGATCGTTGCGGTAGGTCTGGCCTTCGGCGAGCACCCACGCTTGATGCGCCACTTTCTCGGCCGAGCGCACGAAACCGGCATGGCTGCGGATGCGCATGCGCTGCAGTTCTTCGCCGGTCGGGCCGTCCTTGAGAAACTTTGCCCACTCGTCGGCGATCGCCGCTTCGACTTTCGCCGGATCGACGCCTTGCTTCACATCCGCCTGCAGTTCGAACTGGCCGGCCAGCGCGAGCGCCTCGACGCTGACCTCCACGCTGTCGGCGAGCTTGTCCTTGTAAACCAGGCGCTCGTACAGGCGCGAGGTCTTGCCGCCGCCGAGTACCGCGGCGGCGAGCTGCAGCGGCACGACGTCGGCGTCGCCGAGTTGCGGCACATTCCATTCCTTGTAAACGCGCACTTGCGCCACGTGATCGACCATCTCGCCGCGCGTTGCCGTCGTGCGCGGGAACACCCACGGCTGCTGGCGCGCGACTGGCGGTCCGGCCGGAATGTCACCGAAATATTGCTGCGCCTTCTGCCTGGCCGTCGCCGGCGTGATATCGCCGGCGAGCACGAGCGTGGTGTTCGCCGCACCGTAGTGATCGCTGAACCAGTGCTTGACGTCATCGAGCGATGCCGCGTTCAAATCCTTCATCGAACCGATCGCGTCGTGATGATACGGATGGTTCGCCGGATACGCGTTCGCATAAAGGTCTTCTTCGACGCGCCCGTACGGCTGGTCTTCGTCCTGGCGCTTCTCGTTCTGCACCACGCCGCGCTGGGTGTCGAGTTCTTTTTGGCCGATCGCGCCGAGCAGATGACCCATGCGATCGGATTCCATCCACAGCGCCATATCGAGCGCCGTGGTCGGTACGGTTTCGAAATAGTTCGTGCGGTCCTGCGCGGTGGTGCCGTTCTGGTCGGTCGCGCCGGCCTGTTCGAACGGCTTCATATAGCTGGTCTTGTGATGTTCGGAGCCCGAGAACATCAGGTGCTCGAACAGGTGCGCGAAGCCGGTTTTGCCGGTCGGTTCATCGGCGGAACCGATGTGGTACCACACGGCGACGTTGACGACCGGTGCCTTGTGATCCTCGTGGACGACGACAGTGAGGCCGTTGTCGAGCTGGAATTTCTCGAACGTGAGGTCGACCGTATCGACTTGCGCGGACGGGGTGACATCGGCAAACGCAGCGCTGGTGAACAGGACGAGCGCCAGTGCGGAAGATTTGAGCAGGGTGGTGGACACGCGACACTCCTTATCGTCATCGGCCAGGGTGGCGAGACTAGCCAAGCGCCGTGCGCATTACAATCTGGCGTACGTCACGGGCGGGCCCTTGAATTAAGGGCGCGCAATAGCCAGAAAGTTCCCACGGAGGTGCGACATGCAACGAGTACTCGTGACCGGCGCCAATCGCGGCCTCGGCTTGGAATTGGTGCGCGAACTGCTGGCGCGCGGCGATCGTGTTTACGCCGCCTGTCGCCATCCGGGTCGGGCACTCGCGCTGACCGAACTCGCCGGCGCGCATCCAGGGCATCTGGCCGTGCTGCCGCTGGAAGTCGACAAGGAGCGCTCGATCGCCGAGCTCGTGCGCGAAGTTGCCGCGCTGACCGAAACACTGGACGTGCTGATCAACAATGCCGGCATGCTGGTGTCCGGCGAGCGATTCGGTACGTTGGCCGGCAAGTCTCTGCTCGACACCTTCGCCGCGAATGTCGTCGGCCCCGTCCTGCTCACCCAGGCGCTGGCGTCGCTACTGGAGAAAAGCAGCACCGCGAAAGTGATGAACATCTCTTCGATCCTCGGCTCGATCGCCGACACCGAAGCGTTCGGCACGCCGAGCTATGCGATCAGCAAAGCGGCGCTGAACATGGCCACACGCCAGCTCGCCCGCGCGCTTGGCGACCGCGGCGTAACCGTGTTCTGCGTGCATCCGGGCTGGGTTAAGACCGACATGGGCGGCACCGGCGCAGAAATTACGCCGCAGACGTCCGTCGCCGGGCTGCTCAAGGTGCTCGATGCGAGCAAGTCGAAAGATGCCGGAACTTATCGGGACTATCGCGGCAAGACGTTGCCGTGGTGAGAACCTGTCGCAAAATCGTTGCCCAGCAGATTCTGGGATAGGTTCGAATGCTGCATGTCGTGTTGTATCAACCCGAAATTCCACCGAACACCGGCAACGTCATCCGCTTGTGCGCGAACAGCGGCGCGTGCTTGCACCTGATCCGCCCGCTCGGTTTCGATCTGGACGACGCCAAGTTGCGGCGCGCCGGCTTGGACTATCACGAGTTCACTGACCTGGCCGTGCATGACGATCTGGACGCATTCGTGCAGACGGCGCGACCGGCACGCCTGTTCGCGGTGTCCACGCGCGGCAGCACGTTGTATACCCATGCGTTATTCGCCGATGGCGACGCGGTGCTGTTTGGTCCGGAAACGCGCGGCCTGCCGCAGGTCGTGCTCGATTCATTACCGCCGGAACAGCGCCTGCGCCTGCCGATGCGGCCGCACAATCGCAGCCTTAATCTGTCCAACGCCGTCGCCGTGGTCGTCTATGAGGCGTGGCGACAGCGGGGTTTTCCCGGCGGCACCTAGCGGCTGAGTTCACCGGCGCTCGCTTCGAGCGCGACGCGTCGCGCCAGTCGTGCTTCGCGCTGCGCGATATAGAGATTCGCCGCGAAGATAACGCCAGAACCGATCGCCGTACCGGCGCCTAGCGTCTCGCCGAAACACAAATACGCGAGCACGCTCACCACCGGCAGTTGCACGAAACCGATCGGCGCGATCAAGGACGCATCAGCGCGCTGCAACGCGCGCGTCCAGCACATGTGCGCCGTCGTGCCGAGCAGGCCGGACAGCATCGCCCACGCCAGGATGTCGCCGCGCGGCCATTGCCAGACGGTCAGCGCCAAGGGCAGCGATAGCGGCACCCACAGCAGCTGCGTCAGCAGCACGATGCGGTCGGCCGGCTCGGTGCGCGCAAGGTATTTGATGCTGATCGTCACGCCGCCGCTCAACGCCGCGGCGCCGATTGCGATCAGGCTCGCCGCGGAAAATCCGCTCGTGCCCGGGCGGACGATGATCAACACACCGATGAAGCCGACGATGACCGCACTCCAGCGCCGCACGCGCACGACTTCGCCGAGCACGAACACGGCACCGATCGTCACGAACAGCGGCGTGGCGTAATACAGCGACACGGCTTGCGCGAGCGGCAAGTGCACCATCGCCCAGAAGCCGGCGCACATCGAAGCGATACCGACCGCGCAACGCACCACATAGAAGCCGAGCAGCGGCGTGCGCACGACATCCAGACCGCGCCGCCAGACCAGCGGCAGCGTGAACAACGCACCGAACAGGCAGCGAAAAAATGCAATCTGAAACGGATGCAGCTGCGCGGACGCGTAGCGAATCGTGATCGCCATCGCGCCGAAGAGCACAGCGCTGAGCGTCATCAGCAGCGCGGGGCGTACCAGGGAACCGGCGGCGCGGGTGGGGACCAGGGCGGGAGCGGACACGCGCGCAGTTTATCAGGCGTAGTGTATTGGTCGGCTCACAACAGTCTTCGCGATCTTAAAGTGGCGGTCAAACTTCCTCGACGCCGGTGTGTTTGCTGCGCCGGATCAGCCACGCCACGCCGCGCAAGTCGGCGATGCCGACGAGTGCGCGGTTGAAGTTGTTGTACTTGGATTGCCCGGCGCCACGCGGGCGATGGTTGACCGGCACGCTTTGCACTTGCCAGCCGGCGCGCTGCATCAGCGCCGGCAGGTAGCGGTGCATGTGATCGAAATAGGGCAGGTCGAGGAACGCGGCGCGCTCGAACAGCTTGATGCCGCAGCCGGTATCCGGGGTGGCGTCGCGCAGCAGGCGCGAACGCAGCGCATTGGCGAACTTCGAGGCCCAGCGCTTGCTGCCGGAATCCTTGCGATTGACGCGCCAGCCGGCGAACAGCTTGATCGATGCCGGCGATTCGCCGCGCAGGCTGATCAACTTCGGAATATCCGCCGGATCGTTCTGGCCATCGCCGTCGAGCGTGGCGATCCAGGCGCCGCGCGCGGCTTTCACGCCGCTGCGTATGGCGGTGCTTTGTCCACTTTGCGCCAAATGCCGCACGACCCGCAATTCGGCGAACTGCGCTTTCGCCGCGGTCAACACGGCCAGCGAATCGTCGCGGCTGCAATCATCGACATAGACGATCTCGAAATCGCAGCAGCCGCGCAACGCGGCGGCGACCTCGGTGAGCAGCGGGACAATGTTGTCGCGCTCGTTGTGCACGGGCACAACCACGGATAAATCAGGCATTTCTCGATCCTGACGCGATGACGCGCGCTTGGCCAACCGCTTATTTTAGCGGGTTTGCGGTGTCAGGTCGCGCTTTGCAGCGCCGTCCGCCATTGCGCTTCGATCTGGTCGAACGCGGCCGCGTCATGCGCGAGCAGCACCAGCGTGCCGTGTGCGAGCGGCACACTGCGGCCGAGCCAGCCGTCGCGGACGAAGTCTCCGCGCGCTTCATGCTGATCGTCGGTCAGATACAGCACCGTCACCGGGCCATTACTCTGCGGCATCAGCACGTGCACCGACGAGTAGCGACCGACCGGACAGCAGGCGACGAAACTGATGCCGGCGGGCAGCGCGCCGACGCGCACGCTGAGGTTTGCGAACGCCTTGCGCACCTGGTCTTCGGCGATCGGCCGGGTCTGGGTCAGGATGAATGCTTCGTGCTGCAGATGCGCGACCGCAAGTTCGGACAGTGGTTTGGCTTGCAGGCGCAGGCCGATGCCGAACGCGAGCACGACGCCAGCGGCGAGCGCGAGCAATGCGCCGCCGCGCCGCAGGCGCTGGCGACTGCGTTGCTGTTCGGTGGCCTGCTTGAGCAGGATCGCTTCGGCCAGCTGCGGCGGCACTGTCACAGCCAAGGCGGCACGCAACGAAGACTCGAACCGGATCGCGCGCTGCTGCACCTCGGCGCAACGCGCGCAGTCGCTGGCGTGTTGCCGGAATGGCATGTCGTCCGGCTGCGGGTCGATCAGCAAGAGCCGGCGGAATTCAAGGCAGTTCATGGATTTTCGCCTCCCGGACATCGTCTCCGCCGAGCATGATTTTCAATTTTTGGCGCGCCCTGAACACTTGCGTCATCACCGCAGCCGGCGTAATCGCCAGCTCGCGCGCAATCTCCTCGCATGAGAAGCCGCCGAGCACCTGCAGCAGCAGCGGTTCGCGGTATTTGGCGTCGAGTTGGCGGATCGCGTTGCGGATGACATTTTCCTCGCCGGCAAATTCCGGTGTGTGCGCGTCGCGTTCGTCGACGACATCGACCTCGTCGACATCGGCGAACTGCGGCCTCTTGCGTTCGTACAGGCGCGCATGTTCGCGCCGCAAAATCGTGATCAGCCAGGCTTTCGCCGCACCGGTGTCACGCAGGTGGTCCAGCGCACGCCAGGCACGCAGGAATGTCTCCTGCACCAGATCGTGCGCCAGCGCCTCGTCGCCGCACAGCCAGTAGCCGTAGCGGAACAGGTCGCCGGAAAGGCTGCGCACCAGCGCGTCGAACTGGGTCTGCTTTGCGCTCACAGTGGGCAAAGACCTGTCGAAGGTGAGCTATCTTTCAGCGCAGCCGAGAATTAGCGAATCCGTTCGAGAATGCCCTCGAGCTCTTCGACACTGTGATAGCCCACGATCAGCTTGCCGCCACCGCCGCGGCCGTGCTGAATACTGACTTTCGCGGCGAGTTTCTCGGCAAGTTCGCGTTCGAGCGCGACGATGTCGGCGTCGCGTTTCGCCGGCGCCGCTTTGGTTTTCGGCGCGGTCTGCCCGCGGCGCGCGGCGTCCTCGAGTTGGCGCACAGTCCAGCCGTGTTCGGCGGCTTGGCGCGCCAAGCCCAGCGCGAGTTTTACATCGAGCGTCAATAGCGCGCGGGCGTGGCCCATGTCGAGCTTGTGTTCGGCGAGCAGCTGCTTGATCGGCTCGGGCAGTTCGAGCAGGCGCAGCAGGTTCGACACCGCAGCACGCGAGCGCCCGATTTCGTCCGCCGCCTGCTGATGGGTGAGCTTGAATTCGACGATCAGGCGTTGCAGCGCGTGGGCTTCCTCGAGCGGCGCCAGTTCCTCGCGCTGGATGTTCTCCACCAACGCCATTTTGACGGCGGATTGATCGCTGACCTCGCGCACCACGGCGGGAATTTCGCTGAGTCCCGCGATCTGGGCCGCGCGCCAGCGGCGTTCGCCGGCGATGATTTCGAAGCGTTGTGCGGCGATCGCCCGCACCACGATCGGCTGGATCACGCCTTGCGTCCTGATCGAGGCGGCCAGCTCCTGCAGCTGCGTCTCGTCGAAGTTTTGCCGCGGCTGGTATTTGCCGGGCTGGATGCGGCTGGTCTCGAGCAGGCGCAGATCGCCTTCGACCGGGGCTGCCTCGGCTTCGGGCTCGCGAAGCAGTACATCCAGATCGCGCCCCAAACCGCCGCGCCGTTTTGCTGCAGACATGCGTAGTCCTTTCAGTTCACGTGCGCGCCGACTTGCATCGGCGCACCGCCGCGCTCGCGGCGGATCATTTCACCGGCGAGACCGAGGTAGGCGATCGCGCCGCGCGATTCGCGGTCGTAGACATTGATCGGCTGGCCATGACTCGGCGCTTCGGCGAGGCGGATATTGCGCGGAATGACCGAACGCAGCAGCTTGTCGCCGAAATGCTTGGTCAGCTGCGCCGAAACGTCATTCGCCAGATTGTTGCGCACGTCGTACATGGTGCGCAGCAGGCCTTCGATTTCCAGATGCGGATTCAGGCGCGCGCGCACAGCCTTGATCGTGTCGAGCAGGCTGGTCAGTCCTTCCAATGCAAAGTATTCGCATTGGATCGGAATCAGCACACTGTGTGCGGCAGTGAACGCATTGATCGTCAGCAGGTGCAGCGACGGCGGGCAGTCGATCAGAATGGTGTGGTAGCGGTCGCCGAGCTTGGCGAACTGTTCCTTGAGCCGCGACTCGCGCGCAAGTGCGTCCATCAGTTTCAATTCGGCGGCAGTGAGATCGCGGTTGCCCGGCAGCAAGTCGAAACCGGCGTTGGTCGGCAGTATCGCGCTGTCGATGCCGGCTTCCTCGAGCAATACTTCGCAGCCGCTCGGCTTGGCCGTGCGCTTGTCGATGCCCGACGCCATCGTCGCGTTGCCTTGCGGGTCGAGATCCACCAGCAGGATCTTGCGTCGCGTTTCGGCGAGCGCGGCGGCGAGATTCACCGCCGTGGTGGTCTTGCCGACGCCACCTTTCTGATTGGCGACCGCGATGATGCGGGTCATGCGGCGTGCTCCTGCATATGGCTGCGCCTGATTATCGCGACGTGGCGCGCGGCACCCAGACCCGGCACGCGCAACGGTTTCACCTCGGCAACGACGAAACCCGCTGGCACGCCGAGCACTTCTTCTTTCTTCAGCTGACCCTTGAGCGCGAGCCAGACGCCGTCCTCAGCGAGCAGATGGCCGCCCAGCATCAGCATCTCACCCAACGTGGCAAATGCACGTGCCGTAATGCAATCGTAGTGCCCGCGCGCCTCTTCGACGCGCACCTGTTCTACGCGCGCATTCGCCAGTCCGAGCGTGCGCACGGCCTCGCGCAGGAAGCGCACTTTCTTGCCATTGCTGTCGACCAACACGTGTGTGCGTTCGGGTGCGAGGATCGCCAGTGGAATGCCGGGCAGACCAGCGCCAGTGCCCAGGTCGGCGAGGCTGTCACCGCGCACAAATGGAACGACGGCAAGTGAATCGAGCAGATGGCGTTCGACCATCTCGCCCGGATCGCGTATTGCGGTGAGGTTGTAAACCGCGTTCCAGCGCGCCAGCAGTTCCAGATAATCGAGCAGGCGCTCGCATGCGTCAGCGCCGGCAACCAGGCCCAATTCGGCGAGGCCGGTCTGCAAGCGGGCATGGAGGTGGGCGCGATCGGGCAGGCTCATACGGAATAAGGCCCGCGCGCAGCGCGCGGGGGCGCAAGTATCCGTGCCCGCCAGGGTTAGTGCAACAACAACAGAGCTTCAGCTCAGCTGCACGCGCGTAATCAGCACGCCACGCTCGCTGAAGTCGCGGTTGAGTTCGGCTTTCAGATGCAGGTTGCGTGTGGCTAGATCGTTTTCTGTGCAGGAGGAGGCGGCCAATTCCGGGATGCGCTGGCGCAGCATGTCGGCCATCGCGTCGATCACGCCGTCGGCGCGCCCAGCATCGAGAACCTGGAAATACACGCGCCCTTTGAAGGCAGAGGTCTGCACGTCGACGACGTTATTGAGCAGCCGGATCTTGTGGGCGACACGTTCGAGGAGGGGCACGACAATGTGCAACCCTGCGCCGAGCGTGCGCATCTGGCCGCCGACGCGGCGCAGGGTGTAGGCGTGACCTTCCGGGATGCGCCGGATCGACACCGCGATCAGCGTCATCACGATACACAACAGCATCAACCAAGGTAACGGGGCATGCATATTTCTTATGTTCCTCTCTTATCAAGAGGTTAGCAAACATTATTGACAAAAAATCCAGAAAGTCAAGTCAGGTCACTGAAATCACGGATTTTGCGAAGGTATGATCCTACCAATTATCCGAACAATCGCTGAACCAGTTGGCAATTTGCACGTGTCGTATTTCGCGACTCGAAAATTACAGTGCAAAACGCGCGCCGTGAGCGAGGCGCGGTGTTGCCGGTAAGATGCGCAACGATCAGATATAGGAGTGCGTATGCATTTTCCTGCGATTCGCATGCGGCGCATGCGCCGCGACGGGTTCAGCCGCGCACTGATGCGCGAAACCACGTTGACGAGTGCCGACCTGATTCTGCCGATTTTTGTCAGGGAAGGTCTGGGCGCGCACGAGCCGGTCGCGTCGATGCCCGGCGTGGAGCGATTATCGGTGGACAACGCTGTCGTGCTCGCCGGTCAGGCCCGCGAGCTCGGCATTCCCGCTGTCGCGCTGTTTCCGGTCACGCCGGCGGCAGCGAAATCTCTGGATGCGCGCGAGGCCTGGAATCCGGATGGGTTGGCGCAGCGCGCGGTGCGTGCGCTGAAATCGGCGATGCCGGAGCTGGGTGTGATTACCGACCTCGCGCTCGATCCGTTCACCACGCACGGCCAGGACGGGTTGATCGATGACTCGGGTTATGTGCTCAACGACGAGACCGTCGCCGCACTTTGTCAGCAGGCGCTGTCGCATGCGCAGGCTGGCGCCGATGTCGTCGCGCCCTCGGACATGATGGACGGCCGTGTCGGCGCAATCCGCAGCGCGCTCGACGACGCCGGGCACATCCATACGCGCATCCTCGCGTATTCGGCGAAGTACGCATCCGGCTTCTACGGGCCGTTTCGCGATGCGGTCGGCTCGGCCGCGAATTTGGGAAAAAGCAACAAGTACACTTATCAGATGGACCCGGCGAACGCCGACGAGGCGCTGCGCGAAGTCGAGCTCGACCTGGCCGAAGGCGCCGACATGGTAATGGTCAAGCCGGCGCTGCCGTATCTGGATGTGATCCGCCGCATCAAGCGCCGCTTTGGAGCACCGACGTTCGCATACCAGGTCAGCGGCGAATACGCGATGCTGCGCGCGGCCGCGCTGAACGGCTGGCTCGACGAACGCACCTGTGTGCTGGAAGCGCTGACCAGCATCAAGCGCGCCGGCGCGGATGCGATCCTGACCTACTTCGCATTGCAGGCAGCGACCTGGCTGCGCGAAGCGCGCGCGGCCTGATGCACGACGCTGCACAGGGCAACGCCGTTCGTTCTTCACGCGGCTTGCTGGTCGGCGCGGCGTGCAGCGCGGTACTGGCTGCGCTGGTCATGGCGCCGGTCATCGGTGCCGGTTTTCATCCCGAAGACTTTGGCTGGCTTGCTTTGGCGCGGCACAGCGTCTCGCCCTGGCCATTGCTCGCCCACAACATCGACTTTGTATACTTCTACCGGCCGCTGCCGCTGTTGTTGTGGTGGTTGAGCGCGCACGCATTCGGCGCGGACCCGGTGTGGCACAACGCGCTCGATGTGCTGCTGCATGCGCTGAACACCGCGCTCGTTTGCTTGCTCGCCGCGCGTGTCGGCGGCCGTGCCGGCGTCGGCGTCCTGGCCGGCATTGTTTTCGCCAGCCTGCCTGCAGGTGCGGGCACGGCCGCATGGATGTCGGATCGCTTCGACCCGGTCGCTCTCGGCTTTTCCCTGGCCGCATTGCTCGCGTTCGAAAGCGCCCTGCAGCGCCGGCGCTCGTCGCTATGGACGGGGCTGTGGTTGTTGTGCGCGGTACTATCGAAAGAAGTCGCCTACGCGGCCGCGGCCGTCATGCTGTTGCGTCTGGTTGCGCAGTGGCGGCGCGAGCGCGACGTGCCCTCCGGCGTCCTCGCTGTCGTGTTGCTGGCGCCCGCGCTGGGCATCGCGTTGCGTGTCCTGAGCGGTACGACTACCGGTTGGTCGCTGGCGCTGGACAATCCGCTGCACGCATTCGTCGCAGGCATTGGCGGCTGGTGGCGCCAGGCGCCGGCCGCGCTGGGGGGATTCCTGCCGGCTACGGGCTTGTCGATACTGTTCGGCGCATTGCTGCTCGCCATGGTTTATGCGCTTGCGCGGACCGCGGCCCCGCGTGGTCCACGTGCTTTGGCGCTTACCGGCATTGGCCTGCTGGTTATCCCTGCCGCATTGCAGTGGCCGGTGACGGCGCCGGTGCTCAGCGACGACGGCAGCCGCGCGTTTACGGAAAATCTGCGTTTCTACTATGCCGCCGCCGCCGGATTGGCGCTGGCTCTGGCTGCCGGCTACGCGGCGTTGCAATCGCAGCGTGCTCGCCTGCTGATGCTCAGCGGCTGTCTGATGGCAGCTGGTTACGCCGCGATCGTCTCGTACCAACTCAGTAGGCATTGGGCGCAGGCCTGGCGCTCGTCGAGCGATGCTTATCTCACGTTGGCCGCAGATCTCGGGCGACGCCAGTTCCCGGCGGGCTGTCGCATTTTTCTAGATGCGCCGGATTGGACCGACGCATTCCGACATCATGCCGATACGATCGTCAAAGCCGCTGCGCCAGCGACCGCCTCAGTGCAGTCCTGCGCGATCTTTGCCGGCACACAGGTGTACCAGACATTCTTGCCGGCCGATCGCTGCACGCCGGCCGATTGGCCGGGCCTTGCTTTCAGCGAGCGTCAGGGAACGCCGATCGCCGCCAGCGTGGGCGACGTGTGCATGCTGCAGTTTGCGACCTACTCCGCCGCCGATCAGCTGGGCGCGCCGCTATTTCGTTTTCGCGTCGGCGGCGACGGCCGTGCGCAGGAATTTCGCGATTGAGCGAGAATGGCACCGTTACCTTGGGGAAACCTCATGTCCGAGTCGACCGGAAACCAGTTCGCCGTCTTCGGTCACCCGATCGAACACTCGCTTTCGCCGCGCATCCACGGCTTGTTCGGCCGGCAGCTCGGTATACCTTTGCACTATGCGGCGGTCGACGCGCCGGTGGAAACGTTCGCCACCCGACTCGGCGAATTTGCCGCGGGTGGCGGTCGCGGCGCCAACGTCACGCTGCCGCTCAAGCAGATCGCCGCCGGTTTCTGCACCGAGCGTTCCGAGTTCGCCACGCGCGCCGGCGCCGTGAATACCTTGTCGCGTCGCGTCGACGGCCAATGGCGCGGCGACAACACCGATGGTGCCGGACTGATCTGCGATCTGGCCGAACGCCATCGCCTGGATTTGCGCGGGCGCCGCGGCTTGCTGATCGGCGCTGGCGGCGCAGCGCGGGCGGCGGCATTCGCCCTGCTCGATGCGGGCGTGGAACAGCTCACGATCGTCAACCGCACGCCGGAGCGCGCCGATGCATTGGCCGATGCGATCGGTATGCCAAAACGCGTGCACACCCGCTACTGGAAAGACCTGCCGAGCATCGGCAGCTTCGAACTGATTGTCGACGCGACTGCGGCGGGCATCGCGCGTGAATCGCTCACGTTGCCGTTCGCGCTCGTGGCGCCGCGCGCGCTGTGTTATCACCTGTCGTACGGCGCGGCTGCATTTTCCTTTCTTGCCTGGGCGCGCGCCGCGCATGCGGGGCAGGCACTCGACGGCCTCGGCATGCTCGTCGAACAGGCCGCGGAATCGTTTGCGATCTGGCATGGCAAGCGGCCAGACACCGATTCCGTCTACACCACGTTGCGCGGCGAACTGCCGCTGCACGCGAGCGATTGAATGGATTGCCGGATCGGCTGCGGCGCTTGCTGCATCGCGCCCTCGATTTCTTCGCCGATACCCGGCATGCCGCAAGGCAAGCCGGCCGGGGTGCGTTGCATACAACTGGACGCAGCGAATCGCTGCAAGTTGTTCGGCAAACCCGATCGTCCGGAAATCTGCCGCCGTCTGAAGCCTGAGATCGCGATGTGCGGCGCGACCCGCGATGACGCATTGCGTGCCCTCGCCACTCTGGAATTGGCGACGCTCTAGTCCGGGATCGGCGGTATGAGTACCGGCAGGAACAAGGCAATCAGTCCCGCCGCGACGATCAATACCGACACACCGGCCAGCATCACGTCCACGCCCGCCCACAGCGCGCGCCAGCGCGCAAAAATCGGAAACTGCTCGGCCAGCGCGATGATCGCGAGCGCGGCCGCGCTGAGCGCAATCCACAGTGGATAACCCGCCAGGAAACCGCGCGTGAAGGCCGGCAGTGCCGCGCCGAAAGTGCGCGCATACAGCGGTGACAGAAACGCCATCAGTGCGCTGAATGCCAGCGCCGTACCCGGCATGATCCACGCTCGATCCGGACTTGGAGAAGTCATCGCGCGGCCGCCAGGTATTCATTCTTCAAGCGCACGTAATGCTGCGCCGAGTAGTACAGCGCCTCGATTTCGCGTGCATCGAGCTGGCGTACGCGACGCGCCGGATTGCCGAGCCACAGCTCGCCGCTGGCGACGACCTTGCCGGGACTCACCACCGCACCGGCGCCGACCATCGCGTGCGTACATACGCGCGCGCCGTCGAGCACGGTCGCGTGCATGCCGATCAGGCAGGCGTCCTCGAGCGTGCACGCGTGCAGTACGGCGGCATGGCCGACGGTGACATCGGCGCCGATCAGCAACGGCAGGCCGCCCGGCGTGTACGGACCATCGTGGGTGACGTGCAGCACCGCGCCATCCTGGATGTTCGTGCGGGCGCCGATGCGGATGAAATTCACGTCGCCGCGCGCGACCGCGCTCGGCCATAGCGACGCATCGTCGCCAAGTTCGACATCCCCGACCAGCAGCGCCGCCGCGTCGACATAGACATTGGCGCCGAGCCGCGGCAGCCGGTCGCGGTAAGGCCGGATATTCATACTGCGATGGTAGCAGGGCAGCGTTACACTGCGCCGATGGATACCCCCGTCAGAACGAACGATCTCAACGCCACGCTCGCGCGCGTGCGTGCCGCGCAGCGGGCCCAGGCGCCCGACTACGCGCAGCGCATGGAAGATCTGGCACGCCTGCGCGCCGCGTATGCGGCACGTATCGAAGAATTCGCCAAGGCGATGGGCGCGGATTTCGGCCGGCGCTCGCGCCACGAATCGTTGCTCAGCGACGGCATGACCGTGCTCAACGAGATCGATCATCTACGCCGGCACCTGCGCGGCTGGATGCGGCCGAAGCGCGCAGCGGCGGACTGGCTGTTCTTCCCGGCGCGTACGGAGGTGCACTATCAGCCGCTCGGCGTAGTCGGCGTCATCTCGCCGTGGAATTATCCGGTGAACCTGGCGCTGAATCCGCTGGCCGCCGCGATCGCGGCCGGCAACCACGTGATGCTCAAGCCATCCGAACACACGCCGCGCACGTCGGATCTGCTCCAGGACCTGCTCTCGAAAGTGTTTCCTGGGGATCGCGTCGCCACCGTGCTCGGCGGACCGGATGTCGCCGCGGCATTCGCGGCATTGCCGTTCGATCACCTGTTCTTCACCGGCTCGACCGCGGTCGGCCGCAAGGTCATGGCCGCGGCGGCGCCGAACCTCACGCCGGTGACGCTCGAGCTTGGCGGCAAGTCGCCGGTTATCATCGCGCCGGATTATCCAATCGCGGCCGCTGTCGATCGCATCGCGGCCGGCAAATTTCTCAACGCCGGGCAAACCTGCATTGCGCCGGACTACGTGCTGTTGCCTAAGGCCTCGATTCCGGGCTTCGTCGACGAAATGAAAAAGTATATTTCGCGGCGCTATCCGGATCTTGCCGCGAATACGGACTACGCCAGCATCGTCAACGGCGGACAGTACTCGCGTTTGCAGAGCTATCTCGACCAGGCCCGCGCGGCCGGCGCAAAAATCGTCGAACTCGCGCCGGGCGATCCGGGACAACGCGTACTGTCGCCGACACTGGTGCTCGATGCGCGCGAAGATCTGGCGCTGATGCAGGAGGAAATTTTCGGTCCGATCCTGCCGCTCGTCGCGATCGACTCGGTCGACGCAGCGATCGACTACATCAATGCGCGGCCACGGCCGTTATCGCTGTATCACTTCGACAACGACAAGGCGCGCACGCAACGTGTGCTGGAGCGCACGATCGCCGGCGGCGTCAGCGTCAACGATACGGTCATGCATTTCGTGCAGAACGAACTGCCGTTCGGCGGCGTGGGGCCGTCCGGCATGGGCCATTACCACGGCCGCGAAGGTTTCCTGGCCTTTTCCAAGCAGAAACCCGTGCTCTACCAGGCGCGTTGGACCAGCATGAAATTCATGCGCCCACCCTATCGCGGCATCGCCGATTTTCTGGTGAGGTTCCTGACGCGCTGACCCTGCGCTTGCGCGTGTTCGCTCCACGCGGCAGGATGCGTTCTTTAAAACACGTATTGGCAAATAAAGCCGTGCCTCTCCTCGTCCTGCTTTCCCTCACCCTGCAGATCGCCTGCGCGATCCACGTCGTGCGCAGCGGCCGCCAGTTGTACTGGATCTGGATCATCATGGTCACGTCGTACATCGGCGTCATCGTGTACTTCGTTACTGCGGTGATCCCCGATTTGCGCAGCGACCCGCGCAGCCGCCAGGCCGCGCGCAAGGTATTGCATACGTTCGATCCGGAACGCCAGCGCCGGCACATCAAGCAGCGTCTGGAGATAGCCGATACCGTTCAAAACCGGCACGCACTTGCAGAGGAATGCATGCGTCTGGGCGATTACTCGAACGCCGTCGTCTTGTATCAGTCGATTCTCAAAGGCGTGTATACAACCGATGCCGGGTTTCTGCTCGGCCTCGCCCAGGCCCAGGCGAACTGCCAGGACTTCGCCGGCGCGCGCGCCACGCTCGACACGCTGTTCACGGCGAATCCGCAATTCCACTCCAGCGATGCCGACCTGCTGCGCGCGCGCGTGATCGAACAGCAAGGTGAGCACGCCGTCGCGCTCGAACACTATCGGACGCTGGCACTGAGCTATCCCGGCGAAGAAGCGCGCTACCGCTACGGCGCGCTGCTCAAGCAGAACGGCCGCTTCAGCGATGCGCGCACCGTGTTCACCGACATGCTCGCCCGCGCCAGGCACGCACCGCGCTACTACCGCAAGAAGGAAAAGGGCTGGCTGGAGTCCGCGCAGCGCGAGTTGGCGAGTTTGGGGCCGGGTTAGACTAGAGCGCGCCATTGCATGGCAGATCTAATTCCATCTCTGGAAACGCTGTGGCCACTGGGGATATCACTGCATTATTGGGTCGCTGGCGCAGCGGCGATCGCGAAGCAGAATCGATGGTCGACCTACTCGGCAATCTGATCAACGCCAGCAGTTCGGTGGGTGCGAGTCCGCCGACGCAGGCATATCAGTACGATCCGCTATACCGGCTCACCAATGTGCAGAATGGGAGCGGAACGTCGCTGGAGTCGTTTACCTACGATCTGACCGGCGATCGGTTGAGCAAGACATTGTCCGGAACAACTTCCCCCTACACGTACACAGCCGGTACGCATCGTTTGGCAAGCGTCGCGAGTCAGACGCGCGGCTATGATGCGGATGGAAACGAAAACAGCGGTCCGGTGACCTTCAACGGTACGCCGCTTTACCCGGCGACTTTTACCTACGACAACCGCAATCGGTTGACTCAAGTTACTGCTAGCGGCGCCATCGTTACGTTCAACCTAAACGGCCGTGGCGAGCGGGTGTTCAAGAACGGTCCGAATGGCGGCAAGCTGTTCTCGTACGACGAAGGTGGTCGTCTGCTCGGCGAATACACAACGACCGGCGCCCTGGGTGCTCAATATGTGTATGTCGACAGCATGCCGGTCGCCTACATCACCGGCGGCGTGCTGTACTACATCGAAACCGACCAGCTCGGCACACCGCGCCAGGTGATTCTGCCCGGTGCGACAACCGCGAACGACGCGGCGGTGTGGAAGTGGGGTTATTTTGCTAGCAACAGCGCGTTCGGCGAGAACGCGCCGAGTGTGCAGACGATTACGTTCAACCTGCGGTTTCCGGGGCAATACTTTGATGCGGAGACGGGGTTGAATTACAACTACTTCCGGGATTATGAGCCCGGAACTGGACGATATGTTGAAAGCGATCCGATTGGGTTGAGAGGCGGACCTAGCACATATGGCTATGCTAACCAAAATAGCCTTCGACTCGACGACCCAACCGGCCTATTCGCAATATTCGGATGCGATCCGGCGCGGATGTCTGCACTCATGGACGCAGAAAACCAAATCTGTAAGAAATTGGATGGGGATTGCGGCTGTGGTGCTAACACAGGCTGCATTCCGTGCAAATACAAACAGGACCTACTCGATAGACTAAATACTTCGATTGTTAACTGTTCAAAGAACGAAGGAACACAATATACGCCATGGCTTTGGCCCAAGGGCACATGTGCGGATAGCCACGCATCTAATTACGACGTACTTATCTACCCTGTAGGATTTACTCATTGTGGGTGCTTAGAAAGCGTCGTTCTCCATGAGCTACTGCATAACGTCGGCCTTAAGAACCAAGATCATGCCGAGATAGAGTTTATTGATCGTAGATGTTTTGGTTGCACATGGATCCATCCCGAATATGGGAATTTCTCGCCTCCAAGTGACGGATACTAGGACTAGCGATGGCGCTTAAACAATTGTTGGTCGCCGGACTGTTGTTCATGCAAACCGTGCTGTGTGCTGGACAAGTAACGCCAATTTCGCTCGCGGATTTGATTGCCATGTCTGATGTCGTTGCCGCAGGAGTGGTCATTCGAATTGAAGATACGGGGCAAAAAGATGCGGATTTTGGATCAGAGATGATGCGCGCAATCGTGCGTATCGAAAAGATTGCAAAAATCCCAAAGGCAGGCCGCAAGGCAATGGAATTGCGAATTGTCTATACGCCTGCCTTAAGCGAGTCACCGACACTTGAGATTGGAAAAAAATACATATTTCTGCTCGCCCAGGAAAAGGACAACTATTCACCACTATTCGGAAGCAGAGGTGTCATTGAGGTTGTAAACGGAAAAGTGTTCACCGGCCCGCCCGCGCCTGAATGGGAGGATTATGTCTCCTTCCTCGAAAGGATTACATCTCACAAATCGAGCCAAACCCCTTAAGAGAGAATTGCGGAAAACGGGGTCGCCCGCAAAGCTCTTGTAGGGTGCGCCTTGGGCGCACCGGCTTGAGACGTAACGATTCTCGTAGATGCGCACAAAATGGCGCGTCCGAGACGCGCCCTACCAAAATTTCCCGCAAAGCTCTTGTAGGGTGCGCCTTGGGCGCACCGGCTTGAGACGTGACGATTCTGGTAGATGCGCACAAAACGGCGCGTCCGAGACGCGCCCTACCTTGGCGCTGCGTTATCGTAGAACTTCGCCAAATCCTGCTTGAACTGCTTCAACGCATCGAGATTCAAATACACCATGTGCCCGGATGGGTAATAGGTGAAGCTCAGATTGCTGCGCAGCTTCGGCTCGATGTCTATATGCGCCAGGTCGTATTCGGTGGCGAAGAACGGCGTGGCCAGATCGAAGTAGCCGTTCGCTGACAGCACCTTCAGGTGCGGGTTCGCGCGCATCGCGTCGCCGAGATCGGACACGGTGATCGGCACTGGCACCGGTCGCTGCTGGCCGCGCACTTTGTGTTTCCAGTCCCAGTCCTGGATTGCGTTCGCGCCGACGACGTACGCGTTGTCGCTGGAGTAGTTGAGTTCGCGGCCAAGGTAATCGTTGAATGCAGCCGTGAATGCGCCGCGGATTGCGGTGTCGGACGGATCGGTTTCGGGATTCTCGCCGGCGGCATCGCTGTCGTAGCCTTCGAAGCGGCCGTCGTAGCGGCCGAGTGTGCGGCGTTCGTCGCGCAGCAGTTCCTTGCGGTAGCGTGGCTGGCTGACGCGCAGATTCGCTTCCTTCAGGTAGGCCACGCCGAGGCCGGTGTATTTCGCCATGCGTTGCGCGATCGCATCGCGTTCGGCGTCGCTTAGATCCTGGCCCTTGTTCAGCGCAACGGAGTAGTCGCCACGCGCAAAATCGCGCACTTCGGTCAAGAAGGGTTCCAGCGTCGCCGGTTTGTTCGCCAGCTTGTTGTGATACCACGCGGTCGCGGCGAACGTCGGCAGCAGGTTGACGTAATCGTTGTCGAGACCGGGCAGGCGCGAGCCGTAGTTGAGGATCGACGACAGCAGCACGACGCCGTTCAGTGCGACGCCGTGGTCTTCCAGATATTTCGCCAAGCCCGCCGAACGCGGCGTGCCGTAGGATTCGCCGAACAGGAATTTCGGCGAGTTCCAGCGCTTGTTGACGGTGACGTAGCGCTGGATGAAACGCCCGAACGCCTCGATGTCCTGGTCGGTGCCCCAGAAGCGCTTGTTCGGGTTGTCGTCCTTGTCCTTGTCGTCTTTATCGTCCTTGCTTTTTTCCTTGCGCAAGCCTTTCGAGAAGCCGGTACCGATCGCGTCGATGAACACGAGATCGGTCTTGTCGAGGAGGCTGTCGGTGTTGGCGACGAGTTGATACGGCGCGGGTCCGGTCGCTTCCGGGCTCGCAGTCGCGACGCGCATCGGACCGAACGAGCCCATGTGCAGCCAGATGCTCGCCGAGCCCGGACCGCCGTTGTAGAGGAATGTGAGCGGGCGCTTGCCCGCATCTTTTTCGTCCGCGGTGTAGGCGACATAGAACACGCTCGCGTCGGCGCGGTCCTTGTCGTCGCGAATCAGCAGTGTGCCGGCGGTCGCCTTGTAGGCGACGCTGCGCCCACCGACCTGCACGCTGTGCGAGGTCACGGACGCCTTTTCCGGCGGTGGCGGCTCGGGTTTTTTCGCGGTCTCGGATTTCTCTTCCGCTTTATGCATATCCTCGGATTCAGCAGCGAGGGTGCCGAACGAAGTCAACGCCATTAACGACAACAGCACGATTGCGCGCATGGTCGGGTTTCCAGGGGACACGAAGGCTGCCGAGTATGCCGCGAGCATCCGCGCCGCGCACCCTGCCGAAAGCTCGGGCGGAGAGTTAAATTTTGTAAGAGGTTGCGCGGCTCACCACAATTCCGGCTTCGCAATCATCAGCCAGAACGCGCCAAGCACCGCAAGAAACGCCGGCCAGCCCAGGGCGAACCACCAGCGCATGCAGCGGAAATACGCGGGTGGCAAGGGGCTGGCGTCGCGCTGTGCCGCCGCACTCAAGTTGCGCACGCGCACTTGCAACACGACGACTGGCAGCCAGCACGCGCCGGCAAGCAGATAGAGGGCGATCGCCGCTTGCAGCCACGACGAGTGCAACGAATAGCCGGCCATGCGCATCAGCACAATGCCGCTGAGCGGCTGCACGATCACGGCCGGCGTCGTGAACAGCTCGTCGGCGAGCACGGTCAGACGCGCCGCGCTCGCGATCGCCGCCACATTGCCGCTGCGATGATTCATCCACAGGAAAAACGCCGTGCCGAGTCCGGTACCGAACAACAGCGTCGCCGAGACGATGTGCACGAACTTGAGCACGGCATAGGCGTTCATCGGCGCGGCGCGTGCAACGCGAGCAGCACGACAATCGCTGCAATGACGGCAATATTCTTGAGCAGGCCGCCGAACGGGTCCAGCCAATGCACCGGCGCACCGATGCCGATCAACAGCGTGTAGCCCGATACCATCGCCAGCATCAGGCCGAGCACCCAGCGCGTGGCCCAGCCGGTCAACACAGCGAAGCCGAGCACGATGTCGGCGAAACTGCCGAGCAGGGCTGCGGTCCGCACGAAAACAGGTGACCAGCCCGGCAATGCCGCGACGGCGATGGCCTGCGCTAGCGAAAACCCGACCACGCCCGAACCGATCCATACGATCGCAAGCGCGGCAAGGAGCAATGGTTGCGCAAAATACCAGCGCGCCTGCAGCCAGTCGCGCACATCGCTCGGGCGCTGCGCGAGCGAATGTTGCAGTGTTGCCGGCGCGCGCCCGAGCAGCGCTTGCGTGCGGGCGAATGCATCGGGGCCGCCGATGCGTCCGCGTTCCAGCAGATTGGCGATGACCCGACACAGTGGGCCGCGCCCGGATACTTCGCCGATCGCGACGGCAGCGTTCGCCAGCCAGCGTGGCGTGGCGAACGTGCGTTGCGCATTCAAGCCGAACCAGCGCCGCCAGGCAGCCAGGAACTCGCGCAACGTCAGCGCTTCCGGCCCGACCAGCTCGACGATCTGCGTGCGAAACGCTGGCTGCGTGAGCGCGGCGACGATTGCGGTGACGAGATCCTCCAGCGCGATCGGTCGCAATCGCTGCGTGCCGTCGCCGGGAACAACGATCGCACCTGGCAGCGCCGCGAGCGCGCGCAGCAACATCGTGCCGCCGTAGGCGCCGTGCGCGCTATAGACGAGTCCAGGCCGCAGTACGAGCCAGTCCAGATCCAGGCCGGCCAGCGCTTCGTCGCAACGATGCTTGGACGCGATGAACTCGCCATCCTCAGGCTCGCCGAGCGCGGAGAGTTGAATCACGCGCCGTACACCGGCGGCTTCGCAGGCGCGGAACAGCGCGAGCGGTGCATCGACATGCACGCGCTGAAACGTATCGTTGCCTGTTTCCCGCAGGATGCCAGCGCAATTGACGACCACATCGATGCCGGCCAAGCGCGGTTTCCAGGTTTCCGCGTCGATATCGCGGGCGAAATCACAGGCGATGGTATCGGGCGCGGTCGCGTTGCGCATGGCGGCAACGACGTGGTGCCCGGCGTCGCGCAATCCCGCGACTACGCGCGCGCCGATGAAACCGTTTGCGCCGGTGACGAGGACGCGCATGTGCGGAACCTATCTTAAAAGCCGTGGCGAGCGAAGGCAGATTGCGCGTGGCCGGAGCGCAGGAACCGGAGTGTACACGCCAGTACATGAGGATTACTCGCCGCATCCGCGGCTCGCCCTCCGGGCCAGCTCCGCTGTTCGCTCCGGCATCCTGCCTGCGCAGTCCGAGCACCGCCCGCGCTCGAGATGCCGAGCGCAGCAGGCTTTTAAGATAGGTTCTAGAATTTGTAGCCGCGATGGATCGCCACGATGCCCGCGCTCAAGTTGCGCACATCGACCTGGGCGAATCCGGCGGCTTCCATCATCGCTTTCAGCGTCGCCTGATCCGGATGTTTGCGGATCGACTCGGCGAGATAGCGATAACTTTCTGCATCGTCGGCGATCAGCTGGCCCAGGCGCGGCAGCACCTGGAACGAATGGAAATCGTACAGCGGTTTGAGCAGGTCCGAACGCAGCGTTGAAAACTCGAGGATCAGCGCGCGGCCGCCGGGCTTGAGCACGCGCTGCATTTCGCGCAGCGCGCCATCCTTGTCGGTGACGTTGCGCAGGCCGAACGCGATCGTCACCGCGTCGAAGCTTGCGTTAGGGAACGGCAACGCTTCGGCATTGAGCTGCGCGTAGTCCAGATTGCGCACGAGGCCGCGATCGATCAGGCGATCGCGGCCGGTGCGCAGCATCGCCGCGTTGATGTCGCCGAGCACTACGCTGCCGTTGTCGCCGACCAGCGGCAGCAACAGTGCCGCGATATCGCCGGTGCCGCCGGCCAGGTCCAGCACGGCGTCGCCGCGACGCACGCCGCTGGTCGCCGCGAACCAGCGTTTCCACAGCCGGTGCACACCGAACGACATCAAGTCGTTCATCAAATCGTATTTCGCCGCGACGGACGTGAACACGCGGTCGACCAGGGTTTTCTTTTCGGCGAGCGGGACGTCGCGATAACCGAAATGAGTGGTGGATTGCTCTTTCATATCAACTGAAAAACGTCCAGCCGAACATACCGGCGCCGAGCACGCCGAGCAGTAGCGAACCGACCCAGACGGCGCGTTTGCGCGTCAGTGCGGCGACGGCACCAAGCGCGATCGACACTTGCAACAGCGCGACCGACTGCGCAAAGAAATGATGATGGTGCATCAGGTGATCGGCTTCCTTGCCCTTCTCGTCACGCTGCTTTTCGAGTTCCTTCGCTTCCTCGCTGGATTTGCGCTGATCCTCGGCGTATTTCTCCTGCGCCTTGGCGAGGTCTTCCGGCGGCGATTTATCCAGCGCGCTGTAAACCGTGCGCGAGACTTCGTTCACCGCCTGCTTGAGGTTCTTGGCCTGGTAATACGCCCATTTGTCCGAGGCTTCGGCCTGCAGGCGCGTCGCTTCCGTTTTCAACGCGAGCGCCTCGTTCGCCGTACCGCCGGCTTCGAGCGAGGCCACGGCCGCGAGCGCCGCGAAGATGGCCGTCGACAGCGCGATCGTGCGCAGCAGCGTGCCGCCTTCCTTTTCCAATTCCTCGTCGATCGCCTCGCGCAGCTTGTCGGTGTCGATTTCGGGTGCTTCGGGCATGGCGGGCCTCGGGCGTGACGTTGCCGTATTATCGCCGAATCCGCGGCCTGCACAGTGCCGCGCCAGTTGTCTGCACTGCCTGATGCGGAAATACGGGAGAGTGTCGCCGATGCTGCCTTGGTTTACCGGCTTTGTCCTGATTGCATTGTTCGCATTCGTCATTGTGACGTTCAACGAGCTCGTCACGGCGCGCAATGGCGTGCGCAAGGCCTGGAGCGACATTGATGTGCAGCTGCAGCGCCGCCACGATCTGGTGCCGCAACTGGCGGCCACGGTGAAAGGTTATGCCGAGCACGAGCGCACGACGCTGGAAGCCGTGGCCGAATTGCGGGCGCGCGCGCAAGCCGCCGACTCCGTCGCGGAACGCGGGCAAGTCGAAACCCAGCTCGCCGCGAACGTGACGCAACTGCTGGCGCTGCAGGAGCGTTATCCAGAGCTCAAGGCGAGCGCGAACTTCCTGCAACTGCAGCGCGATCTGGTTGATGTTGAGGATCGTTTGCAGGTCGCTCGGCAGGCCTACAACGAGGCGGTGCGCAGCTACAACACGCAAATTCAGAATTTTCCGGAGTTGGCGCTGGCCCGCCCGTTTGGTTTCCGCGCGTTCGATTTCTTCCAAGCTGAAGATCGCGCACCTGTGCGCTTATAGCCGCACTGCTCAGCGCAAGACCGCTGCCGCCGCGATCGCGAGCGGATGTTCGGCGCCATAGCGTTGCTCCAGGATGGCGAGTGCTGGCGCGCGCTGCGCAGGCGTGGGTGCGGAGCCATGCCCCGCCGCGGCGCACGCCGCCTGAACAAAAGCGGCATAGGCCGCTTGCGGATCGGTCGGCGGCAACGTTGCATCGATGGTGCTGGCAGCGACAGCAACGCGGCTGCAGGCATCGGTCGCCGCGTCCGTTTGGCTGGACGCCAACGCGGCGTCCGCACGTTGCAATTCGACCTGCGCGAGATCCGGATGCGCCACTGGTAGCAGTTTGCGTAGCGCGATGGCTGCGGCGTCGAGATCGCGCAGGGCATCGGCGCTGTCGCCGAGATAGCGTTCGACCGTGCCCAAATGGGCGCGCGCTTGTACCAGCAGCGGGTGCGTGTCGGCTTTTGCTCCGGCGCGCCGCAAGGTCTGCCGATACAGTTCGGCAGCTTCGCGCAAATGGCCTTCGACGAATTGCAGCGCCGCCTGATTGCGAAAAATTGCCAATGTATAAATGTTGTCTTCGCCGAGCGCCTTGCGTTCGATTTCCAGTGCTGCGGCCAACGTCTGCTCGGCTTCGGCGTAGTGGCCGAGGCAAAACTGACCGTAGCCGAGATTGCCGCGCGCCACCGCAGTCAGGCCATTGTCCGGACCAAGCAGTTTCAGGCGCAGCGCGTACGCTTGTTCGAGTAGCGCCTGTGCCTCGGCGCAGCGCCCGCGCCGTTGCAGTAGCGAGGCGAAATTGCCGAGCGCTGCGGCGATGAGCGGATGTTCCTCGCCGAGTACCTGGCGCATGCCCGCGAGCGAATCGCGCAACAACGGCTCGGCCGTGGCGTAGTCACCGCGGTCGATCAGCAGTAAACCGAGATTGTTCCGCAGTTTGGCGAGCAGCCACGGATCATCGCTGTGATGTTCGCGGATCGCCAGGGTCTGGCGGAAGTAGGCGAGGCTCGCTTCGATGTCGCCACGGTCGTGCGCGAGGTTGGCCAAAGCGCTGAGCGCATCGGCGGCCTCGAGACTATCCGTGCCGAAACGATGCTGCGCGTCGGCAAGCGCGCGTTGCAGCGAAGCGTCCGCGAGGTCGCGTTCGCCTAGGCGCAGTTGCGCCTGACCGAGAGACAAATACAACCGTGACGCCAGGGGCCCGGTGTCGGCGTAAGCCGCGACGAGAGGCCGCAGGATGTCGCTGGTGTCCTTGAACTTGCCCTGGTCGAAACGCAGTTCCGCGAGCGCGAGCGCCGCCGCGCTGCGCTCTTCCACGCCGCCGTCCGCGCGTAACTCTCTTGCGCGCAACAGCAACGGTTCGGCTTTTGCGAGCAGGCCCAGGTGCTGGTAGACGCGGCCGACGACGTCGAGCAATGTCGCCTGCACGGCACTCGGCAACTGTGCGTCCCCGGTATTCAGGCGAGTGGCGCCGCGATCAAGCGCTTCGCGCACCGTCAGCGTGTTCCCGCGCGACTCGGACGGGTCGGCAACGCGGAACAGGTCGCCAAGAAAAGCTACGACCTGTTGCGCTTTGTCGCGCTCCTGCCGCGTCTGTTGCAGTTGCCAGGCAAGGCCGACGACGAAGGCGATGCTCAGCGACAGGATGGCTGCGGCCATGGCCAGACCGAACCAGTGTCTGCGCATGAATTTCTGTGCGCGATAGCGCGCGTCGCCGTGCCGCGCAGTCACCGGTTCACCGCTGAGATAACGGCGCAGATCGTCGGCCAGCGCGTCGACGCTCGCAAAGCGATCGCTCGCACGCTTGCGCAACGCCTTGAGTACGATCGAATCGAGATCGCCGCGCAGCGCACGCGCGCTGGATGCGGGCGCGGAACTTGCCCGCGGATCGCGATCCGTCTGCGTGCTGGGGGCTGGCGGTTCGGTATCGCAGATCGCCTTGGTCAGCGCATGTGGCGTCGATACCGCGTCACCATAAGGCGAAGCGCCGGTGAGCAGCTCGAACAATACGACGCCAAGCGAATAGACGTCACTCGCCGTCGTCGCCGGCTCGCCGCGTAGTTGCTCCGGGCTCGCATAGCGCGGAGTGAGCAAGCGGCTGCCTTCCTGCGTGAGCGTCGCATCAGGCGCCTCGAGCAGCTTGGCAATGCCGAAATCGAGCAGTTTCGGTTCACCTGCAGGCGTCACCAGGATGTTGCTCGGCTTGAGATCGCGGTGCACGACCAGGTTCGCGTGGGCGTAACTGACGGCGGTGCAGACCTTGATGAACAACGCGATGCGCGCGGCAATGCCGAGTTCACGCTCGCGCGCGAAGCGATCGATCGGCTCGCCGTCGGCGACATACTCCATCACGAGGTAAGGCAAACCGTTCGCGTTGGTGCCGCCGTCATAGAGTCGCGCGATATTGGCATGGTTGAGGCGGGCCAGGATCTGCCGTTCCTGGCGCAAGCGCGCGATCGCCTCTGGATGCAAGGCCGCACCCGCGGTCAACAGCTTGACCGCGACCTGCGAACGATATTCGCCGTCGTCGCGTTCGGCCAGGAACACGACCCCCATGCCGCCGCGCGCGAGCTCGCGGATCAGTCGGTAGCCGCGACCCAGATCAGGCGCTGCCGCATCGAGCGCCGGCTGGGCGAGGAACTCGCCGGTGATTTCCGCAGCAAGCAATTTTTCGACTTGCTCGCGCAGTTCGGCATCGTCGCCGCACGCGGCGTCGAGAAACGTGGGACGTTCCTCCTCGGCTACCTCACGCGCTTGCGTGAAGAGTGCTTTCAAGATTTGGTAACGTGCTGCGTCCAATGAATCCCGTGCCTGGTCAGCGGCTAATCATGACGTCGTCAAGGCGCACTTGAGCCAGGCGCGTGCCATGGCCCACTCGCGATTCACCGCCGACGGATGCAGATTTAGCACGGCCGCGGTCTCCTCGATGCTCAAACCGACGAAATAGCGCAGCTCCACGATGCGCACCTGTTGCGGATCCAGTGCCTCGAGCTGACGCAATGCGGAGTCGAGTTCGAGCAGATCGATCTGCCCACCTGTGCTGATTTCGGGCGCAAACTCCAGCGCGAGCGGCACCGCGCCGCTGCCGCGTTTTTCGCTCAAGCGGCGCCGTGCGCGATCGACGAGGACCTGGCGCATCGCGCGGCCGGCAGCGCCGAAGAAGTGTGCGCGATTGGCGAAATCTTGCGCCGCGGCACCGAGTAGTTTCAGCAACGCCTCGTTGACCAGCGCTGTGGGCTGCAATGTCACGCCGCCGGCACCACCGCTGAGCAAACCTCCGGCCAGGCGTTTGAGTTCGTTGTAGACGAGTGCGATCGCGTGCTCGCCGGATTGCGCATCGCCGGCCGCCCAGCGCGCCAGCAACTGGGTCAGTTCCCCGGATTCTGACGCTGCTGCCCCCATCCCATCCTCGCGCTGCGCGGAGAAAACCATGCGAATTTGCGTATGTATTCGCGAATCGAGCTTAAACCTGGATGCCAGGCCTGACAACGTTCCGGTCTGATGTTTGCAACGGAGAACCTCATGAAAATCTCGTATCGCGCGGCAGGCTTCCTGGTCCGTGTCTGCGCGCGCTGCGCAGTGGCTGTGTTGCTCTTCATCGCGGCGTTGCCGAGCGGCGCCGCGCAGCTCGACATTCCCGGCCCTGCGGGCAGTGTCAAGTTCGGCTCGTCGGTAACCGTGCTGGCGAACAGCAATATCGTCGTGACCGACCCCTACGCGCTCTCCGGCGCCGGCGCTGTATATCTGTACAGCCCGGAGGGAAATCTGATCAGCACACTGACCGGCAGTGCAGCGACCGATCACGTCGGTGGCCGTGTCTTCGTCGTCGGCAACAGCAATTTCGTCGCGATCAGCAATGCGTGGAGCAACTACACCGGGGCCGTAACCTGGGTGGATGGCGCGACAGGTCTGAATGGCAACGTGTCGGCAGGCAATTCACTGGTCGGCACGAGCAGCGGCGATGAAATCGGTGATGTGAGCGTGCTCAGCAACGGCAATTATCTGGTCAGCAGTTATTCCTGGAACAACGACCGCGGTGCGGTGACCTGGGGCGATGGTGCAAGCGGTGTGACCGGTGCGGTCTCGGCCTCCAACTCCCTCGTTGGCACAACGACGGGCGATCAGGTCGGCTATAGCGGCGTGACGGTGCTCAGCAACGGCAACTACGTCGTGGCGAGCGGTTATTGGAACAACGGCATCACCGATAGCGCGTTCGGCGCCGTGACTTGGGGCAATGGTGCGAGTGGAACCGTCGGTGCCATATCGGCAGCCAATTCCCTCGTCGGCACCACGCTCGGCGATTACGTTGGCGAAAGCGGTGTCGTCGCGCTCGGCAACGGCAACTATGTCGTCAGGAGTCCATTCTGGAACAACGGCACTGCCAACGCGGCCTATGGCGCGGCAACCTGGGGCAATGGCGCGAGCGGCACGACGGGAGCCGTTTCAGCCGCAAATTCACTGGTTGGCACGACGGTGGGCGACAAGATCGGCATCGGCGGCGTCGCGGCATTGAGCAACGGCAACTACGTCGTGTCCAGCTACCTGTGGAACAACGGCGTCGCCAACAACCATGTCGGCGCGGCGACCTGGAGCAATGGCACGAATGGAACTACGGGCGCGGTGAGCACAGCCAACTCGCTGTTCGGCACGACGGCGAGCGATCAGGTCGGCCGGGGCGTCGCGACGGCGCTCAGTAACGGCAACTACGTCGTCGCGAGTTTTCAATGGAATGGAGGTTGCGGCGCGGCCACCTGGGGCAACGGCGCGACAGGCACGACCGGTGCGGTCTCAGCGAGCAATTCGTTGGTGGGAACCCTAGCGGGCGATCAGGTCAGCTCCAGCGGCATCGTCGCGCTCAGCAACGGCAATTACGTCGTCAGCAGTGATTATTGGAACAATGGTGTCGCCAACAGTCACTTTGGCGCGGCGACGTGGGGCAACGGCCTGGCGGGCAGTACCGGCGCCGTGGCCGTGGCCAATTCGCTCTTCGGTACGACGCCCAACAGCTTGGTGGGCGACCGGGTGATCGCGCTGAGCAACGGCAATTATGTCGTCGCGAGCCAATACTGGGACGACGGCGCGAGCAATTTTGGCGCGGTCACCTGGGGCAACGGCACTGGCGGCATCAGCGGAGCCGTGTCGGCGATCAACTCGCTGGTCGGTACAACTCCTGACGATCAGGTCGGCGCCAGCTTGATCGCGCTGGCCAATGGCAATTACGTCGTGGTCAGCCCGTACTGGAACAACGGCAGTCCCGGCGCCAAATACGGCGCTACGACCTGGGGCAATGGTGCAAGCGGCATTCGCGGTGCGGTAACGGCGAGCAATTCCCTGATCGGCGCGACTCCGGGCGACTGGATCGGCTACGGCAACGGTGGCGTGCAAATGTATGCCGACGGCAGCTACGCCGTGCGCAGTTCGCTATGGGACAACGGCGCGATCGGCGACGCCGGCGCCGTGACGTTCGGCAGCGGCAAGTTCCGCCTCAAGGGCACGATTCAATCCTGGAACAGTGTTGTCGGCATGACGACCGGCAGCGGCGGAATTCTGATGTTTGACTACGATCCGGCTCGCCAGCAGTTCGTCGTCGGACGCCCGCGGGAGAATCTCGTCAGCCTGTTCACGATGGATCAGATCTTCGCCGACAATTTCGAACCATGATCCGTGCAAGCGCTGCGCCGCGGAGAAAACCGCGTGGTTTTGCGTATGTCGATGTGCAGTCAAATCCGCGGCGGCATGCCGACGGCATTCGTTTCTATAGGGGCAAGACAGTGAATCGCACCATGCACGGTTTCTTTGATAGCGCCGCGCGGATCTTCTTCGCGGCCCTGTTCGCGCTCGCGTCCGCCACACTCGGCGCCGCGCAGTTCGATATTCATGGCCCCGCCGGCAGCGCGGCATTCGGCAGGTGGGTTACTGCACTGCCGAACGGAAACATCGTCGTGGTCGACCCGTCCGCGCTGGCGAACGCCGGCGCAGTGTACTTGTACAGCACGAGCGGAAATCTGATCAGCACATTGACCGGCAGTTCGGCAAACGATTACGTTGGCGATGGCGGAGTGGTTGTCGTCGGCAAAAACAACTTTGTCGTGCTTAGCGTTGACTGGAACAATGGCACGGCAACAGGCGCTGGAGCAGTGACCTGGGTCAACGGCAGCACCGGGCTGAACGGCGTGGTCTCCGCAAGCAACTCCCTGGTCGGCACGACCGCGAGCGACGAAATCGGGTACGACGTCGCGGTGCTCAGCAACGGCAACTATGTCGTAAGCAGCCCCTATTGGAACAACGGCATCGCGGATGCCCAGTTCGGCGCCGTGACCTGGGGCAATGCCGCAAGCGGTGTAACGGGCCCAGTCTCGGCCAGCAATTCCCTGGTCGGTACGACCGCGGGCGATCAGGTCGGCTCTAACAGCGCGACGGCGCTCAGCAACGGCAACTATGTCACGAGTACTTCCTACTGGAACAATGGTGTCGGCGCGGTGACCTGGGGCAATGGCGCGAGCGGGGTCACCGGCGCCGTGTCGGCCGCCAACTCCCTCGTCGGCACAGCGGCTGGCGACAACATCGGCGACTTTGGCATCGTTGCGTTGAGCAACGGCAACTACGTCGTGCGCAGTCCTTTTTGGAACAGTAGTCGCGGCGCGGCGACTTGGAGCAGCGGCGCCAGCGGCATAGTCGGTGCAGTATCGAGTAGCAATTCCCTGGTCGGCACAACCGATGGCGATCAGGTCGGGTACTTCATTACGGCGCTCAGCAACGGCAATTACGTGGTTTCCAGCCCCTACTGGAACAATGGCATCGCCAACGCGAATTTTGGCTCCGCCACTTGGGGCAATGGCGCCAGTGGGATCACCGGTGCCGTATCAGCGAGCAATTCCTTGATCGGAACAACCGCCGGCGACAACGTCGGCGACTACGGCATTACTGCGTTGAGCAATGGCAACTACGTCGTGAGTAGCCCGAGCTGGAACAATGGTGTCGCAAACAACGCCGTCGGCGCCGCGACCTGGGGTGATGGTACGAAAGCGACCAAAGGCGCAGTGGCGGCCAGCAATTCGCTGATTGGATCGCACTTCGATGAAGTCGGCTTCAAAGTTGCCGCGCTCAGCAATGGCAACTACGTGGTGGGCAGCTTCGAATGGCAGGGCGTCGGCGCGGCGACCTGGGGCAATGGCGCGACCGGTACCACCGGCACTGTGTCCGCCGCCAATTCACTCGTCGGTACGACGGCGGGCGACGAAGCCGGGTTCGCGCTGACGGCGCTCGCCAACGGCAACTATGTCGTGTTCAACCGGCGCTGGAATAACGGCGTCGCGAGCAGCTCTTACGGCGCCATGACCTGGGGCGATGGAATCAGCGCTACGAACGGAGCGGTATCGACCGCCAATTCGTTGTTCGGAACGACAGTCAACGATCAGGTTGGTACCTACAATGCGGTCTTCGATGGGGCAATCGCGTTGACCAACGGCAACTATGTTGTCGCAAGTCCTTTGTGGAACAACGGCGCTGCGAGTAGCCAATTTGGTGCGACCACGTGGGTCAGCGGGACAACTGGCATCGTCGGCCCGGTAGCGGCGAGCAATTCGCTGATCGGCACGCAGCTCGCCGACGCGGTTGGCCTCGACGGCGTCGAAGCGCTTGCTGACGGCAACTACCTGGTGCTGAGTCCGTACTGGAACAACGGCGCGAGCGGCGCCGCCGGCGCCGTGACCTTGGCCAGTGGCAAATTCCGGCTCAAGGGAACGATCCAATCCTGGAACAGTGTGCTCGGCATGGCGGTCGGCGGTGGATCCAGCATGGTGCACGACTACGATCCAGGGCGGCATCGGCTCGTGGTGGGACGTCCGGCGGAAAACATCGTCAGCCTGTTCACGATGGATCAGATCTTCGCCGGCGACCTCGAACCCTAGGAGGGGGAACGCTCAGGCCGGCTCGCGCGACAGCCCCGCCTTGGCGAGAGCATCGAGATAGGCCTGCCAGTTCTCCGCATGATGCGTGCCGAGGTCGTACAGCACTGACCAGGAGAAGATGCCGGTGTTGTGACCGTCGCCGAACTTGAGCAACACGCCATAGTGGCCGACCGGTTCGATCGCGGCGATATTGACGTCGCGCTTGCCGTGCTGCAGCACGCGCTGACTGGGACTGTGGCCCTGCACTTCGGCGCTCGGCGAATGCGTGCGCAGGTATTCGCAAGGCAACTGAAATGTCTCGCCGCTGTCGAAGGCGACTTCGAGCAGATGCGAGGCTTTGTGCAGCGTGATGTTGGTGACGCGCGGTGTTGTGCTCACAAACTCTCGTCTCAGAAGCGTAGCAGTAGATTATGAGATGAGTTCATGAAGCCGGCATGGCCTCGGGGGGCAACGGCACCGGCGGCACCCCGGCGATGCGCGCCAGCATCAGCATGTACTCGGTGCCAAAGCCGATCGAGCCGATGTCCGCGTAATCGTAGGCGCCGGTGTCGGGATACCAGTTCGCGTTCGGATCGACTTCCTGCAGGATCAGCGCGCCGGGCTCATTACCGGTGAGGCGGCCGACGTAACTGACTTCGCCGAGTTCGTCGTCGAGCATATTCAGCGAAATCAGCGGCGTCACCTGCGCCGCGGATTCGGCAATGACTTGCCAATTGTCGAGCCGAAAATCCGCCAGCTGCGGCAGCTGCTGTTCGTTGAGTTGCAGCGCGCGCTCGACGAACGTGCGGCCGGGATCCTGCTCGACCGTGCTGACGTCACCGACCGCCAGCGCGATAAAGCCGTCGAAACGCATCGCTTCACTGACCTCGGCGACAAGGCAGTATTCGCTGGAGATGCCGATGACGTAGCCATGCACGAGCCCGGGCGAGACGCGCTCGCGCGCAATCTGCACCGGCGCGCGTTCGGTCAACGCCTCGCGCAGCTGCGCGCGCGTGCCACGCCCGCGGAACTGCACGATATTGCCTTCGTGGTGGTGCTTGATAACCATGTGCGAATTGTACCTTTCGAGCTACAAGATGTAGCGGCTCAGGTCCTGATCCTGCACCAGCGCTGCAAGGTGATCGTCAACATACGCCGCGTCGACGCGTACCGTATCGCCGCCGCGATCCGGCGCCTCGTAGGAAATCGTGTCGAGCAGGCGCTCCAGCACCGTGTGCAGGCGGCGTGCGCCGATGTTCTCGGTGCGTTCGTTCACCGTGTGCGCGATTTCGGCGAGGCGGTTGACGCCGTCGGCGGCGAACTCGAGCGTCACGCCTTCGGTGGCGAGCAATGCGTTGTACTGTTTCGTCAGCGCGCTGTGCGGTTCGGTCAGGATGCGTTCGAAATCGGCAGCGGACAGCGCCGACAATTCGACCCGAATCGGGAATCGCCCCTGCAATTCCGGAATGAGGTCCGAAGGCTTGGCCAGCGAAAACGCGCCGGAAGCGATGAACAGCATGTGATCGGTCTTGATGCTGCCGTGCTTGGTCGACACGGTCGAGCCCTCGACAAGCGGCAGCAGGTCGCGCTGCACGCCTTCGCGGCTCACACCGGCGCCGCTCCATTCGCCGCGCTGACAGATCTTGTCGATCTCGTCGATGAAGACGATGCCGTTCTGTTCGCACGATGTCAGCGCGCGCGTCTTGATTTCTTCATCGTTGATGAGGCCTGCCGCCTCTTCGTCGATCAGCAGCGGTCGCGCGGCCTTGATCGCCAGCTTGCGTTTCTGTGTCTTGTTGCCGCCCATTTGCGCGAACATGCCGCGCAGCTGGTTCGTCATGTCTTCCATGCCCGGCGGCGCCATGATCTCGACGCCGACATTGACTTGGGTTTCGATTTCGATTTCGCGCTCGTCGAGTGCGCCTTCGCGCAACTGCTTGCGCAGCTTCTGGCGCGTTTCCGAATCGCTGGTGTCGGGCTGCGATGGTTCGCCCATGAAGCCATGCAACTGTCGCTTCGGCAACAATGCGTCGAGAACGCGCTCCTCGGCGCGATCTTCCGCCTGCGAACGCACCTGCACCTTGGCCTGCTCGCGTGCCATCTTCACCGCGACATCGGCGAGATCGCGCACGATCTGCTCGACGTCCTTGCCGACGTAACCGACTTCGGTGAACTTCGTTGCTTCGACCTTGATGAACGGCGCATTCGCCAGATGTGCCAGGCGTCGAGCGATCTCGGTCTTGCCGACACCGGTCGGCCCGATCATCAGGATATTCTTCGGCGTCACTTCATCGCGCAACGGTGATTCCAGCTGCATGCGCCGCCAGCGGTTGCGCAGCGCGATCGCGACCGCGCGCTTGGCCGCATGCTGGCCGATGATGTAGCGGTCGAGTTCATTGACGATTTCGCGGGGAGTGAGTTCGGACATCAAAGCTCTTCAATCGAGATGTTCTGGTTGGTATAGATGCATATGTCGCCGGCGATCTTCAGCGCTTTCTCGACGATCTCGCGCGCTGGCATCGACGTGTTGTCCAGCAGCGCTTTCGCCGCCGACTGCGCGAACGGACCACCGGAGCCGATCGCGATCAGTCCATGTTCGGGTTCGAGCACGTCGCCATTGCCGGAAATCAGCAGCGAAGTGTCCTTGTCGGCGACCGCGAGCATCGCTTCGAGCCGGCCCAGGCGCCGATCGGTGCGCCAGTCCTTGGCCAGCTCCACGGCGGCACGCGTAAGGTTGTTGCCGTGCTTGGTCAGTTTGTCCTCGAACAGCTCGAATAGCGTAAACGCGTCGGCAGTCGCGCCGGCGAAGCCGGCAAGCACGTTGCTGCTGGCGCCGAGCCGGCGCACCTTGCGCGCATTGGCCTTGACCACGGTATTGCCCAGCGTGACCTGGCCATCGCCGCCGATGACGACCTTGCCGTCGCGGCGCACGGAAACGATAGTAGTGGCGTGAAACGTGTCGGACATGGGGGCCTCGCTGCGACGCAACGGCTAAACGTTGGGGCGCCCGGGATTATTCCAAGCGCGCTGGCGCACCGGAATCAGCCGCGCCGCTTTGCCCGCGGATGCGCGGCATCGTACACGCGCGCCAGGTGCTGGAAATCCAGGTGCGTATAGATCTGCGTGGTGCCGATATCGGCGTGACCGAGGAGTTCCTGCACGGCGCGCAGATCGCCGGAAGATTCGAGCACGTGGCTCGCGCAGGAGTGGCGCAGCAGGTGCGGATAGACGCGCTTCCACACGCCCTGATCCTTGGCGCGACGCCGCAGGCGCGCGCGTACGCCGGCGGGCGTGAGTGGTTGGCCGAGGCGGCCGCGCACGAGCGGATCGTCGGCGTCGGGATGATCCTGCTCGCGCAAGGCCTGCAGCGCGGCGATCGCCTTGGCGCCGACCGGTACGATGCGCGTCTTGCTGCCCTTGCCGGTGACCCGAATCAGGCCTTCGGCGAGATCCAGGTCGCGCCAGCGCACGCCGGTGAGTTCCGACACGCGCAGGCCGGACGAGTATAAAAGTTCCAAAAGTGCGCGGTCGCGCACGGCTTCCGCGTCGTCAGTCGAAAAATCGAGCAGCGCCGCGACTTCATCGACGTCGAGCACCTGCGGCAACTTGCGTGGCGATTTCGGCGAGCGCACGCCGACCGCCGGATTTGTCGCCGCTTCGCCTTCGCGTGCGAGCCAGCGATAGAAGCTGCGGTAAGCCGACAGCATGTCGCGCAAGCTGCCGGGTGCCAGTCCACCGCGATGTGCCTTGGCGATGAAGCCCTGGATCTGGTCGGTGTGCACGTCGCGCCAGCGCGTGATGTGCAGCGCTTCCAGCTGTGCGCACAGTTGCTTCAGCGAGCGCGTGTAGTTGCTGAGCGTGGCCGGCGAATAGCGTTTCTCGTGGCGCAGGTAATCGCCGAATCTGCCGATGCTCGCGTGCAGCGCGTTCACCTCATTGACTATCGAAACGCGCGATTGCCGCCCCGATCGTCTCGGCGATCAGGCGCACGAACACCGTGCCCATGCCGGGGTGGAAGCGGTTCGCGTCCTCGCTGCCGATCGCGAGCATGCCGGCACCGTCGAGCGGCACGAGCACGCTGGAGCGCACTTCGCTCGCATGTGCGCCAAACAGGAAGTCGAGTTTCTCCGGCAACAGCCGGCCGCACAGCGGTTCACCGGAGTTGAGGAACTCGGCGAATGCCGGCAGCTCGTTCGCGCCGCCGGGCGCGCAGATCAGCCGTTCTGCGACGGGCAGATCGGTGCTGGGCGCGCGGAACAGCACGAGGCGCACCTGGTTGCTGTGGAAATCCTCGGTCAGCATCGCCATCACGCGGCGCACGCAGTCGCCGAACGTGCGCTCGCGCATCAGCGTGATGCTAAGCGCATGCACGCGGATCATCAGCTGCTCGTTCTCCTGCGCGATGTCGATCAACTCGCGCAGGCGCAGGCTCAGCTCGCGATTCTTGTCGCGCAGCGCCTCGAGCTGGTAGCTCGCGAGTGAAGTGGTTGCGCCCTGGTCGCGCGGCACCATCAAGCTCAGCGCGATATCCGGATATTCGCTGAGGAATTCCGGATGACGGCGCAGGAAGCTTGCCACTTCGATCGGATTCAGTCCGTCCTTGACGGCGGTGTCGCTCATATTTCGATTTCTCCCTCGAACACGAATTGCGCCGGGCCGGTCATCCAGACCGCCTGGCCCTCGCCGTCCCAGCGGATCTCCAGTTCGCCTCCGGGGAGCGACACGCTGACTTCGGCGTCGAGTTTGCCACGCCTGCGCAGAACTGCAACCGCAGCGCAAGCGCCGCTGCCACACGCCAGCGTCGCGCCCGCGCCACGTTCCCACACTCGCAAGTGCACGCGCGTGCGATCGACGATCTGCACAAAGCCGACGTTGCAGCCTTGAGGAAAATTTATATTTGTGGACAATGCGGCACCGAGCGTAGCGAGCGGCGCGGCGGCCACATCGGCCACTTCGATCACCGCGTGCGGGTTGCCCATCGACACGGCGCCGAACTCGACGTCGTCGTCGTTGACCATGAGCCAGAACGGGTCGCTCGCGGCCATGCGCAGTGGAATCTCCGCCGGTGCAAAGCGCGGCACGCCCATGTCCGCGCGTACGCCGCTTGCCAGCACTTCGATGCTCACCGGCCCGGACGGACTTTCCAACCGCGTCGCTCCGACGCCGAGCGCACCGTCGCGTTGCAGCCAGGCGGCGACACAGCGCACGCCATTGCCGCATTGCATGGCCCTGGAGCCGTCGGTGTTGTAGATGTCATAGCGGAACGCACAGCTCGGATCGCGCGCCGGTTCGATCGTCAGTAGTTGGTCGAACCCGACGCCGGAGTGGCGGTCGCCGACTCTTGCGATCTGCGCCGCACTCAATCCCAGCGCTTGCGCCCGGCAATCGACGAGCACGAAATCGTTGCCGATGCCGTGCATCTTACTGAAGCGCAATTTCATTTACGGCTGCTTGGCGGCATCCTGACCCGGGGATTTTTCCGGCTGGGCCGGCGTGGCTGCTGGCTTCTTGTCAGGCAGGACCAGCGGGCCTTTGTTGCCGCACGCGGCGAGGCAGGCGCATAGCGCAAGCGAAAGAAAAATATGAGATGGGCGCATGACAGAACACTTGAGGTGAATTTCGCCGAGTATAGCTTTTGCTCGTCACTCCGGCGTGGAATGCTGGAATCCAGGCGCCACGGATGGCAAGTATTCAGTATGGATTGCGCGTCCCGAAAGAAAGCACGTAAAAAGAGCATCCCACAGGATCAGCTGCACAAAGGAGTTGCGATGGGATGAAGGTTCCAATTACGACTCGGTCGCACAGGGTCGGCAGGCTTCACGAGCTTCAAGCCGGAGAAAGCGCAGTCCAGGGATGGACGTGTTAGCAGAGTTTCCGGCGCCGTTTGCGGTGCCGAGCATCGCAGGCTGGGCGGGATTGTGCCGTATGGGCGCGGCGATGGATCGCCGCGATCGCGAAGCAGTACATGGACGTACTGTCTGAGCGACCCCGAGCAGCCGAGAAGCGCAGGGCATTCCGATTCGCGGACGCGAATCGGAACACCGCGGTCGGCGCCTAGCCTTTTTGGTTACTTTTTGGGCAATGCCAAAAAGTAACCCGCTCGGCCGCAGGCCGAGTGGAAGCTTCGCTTCGATGCCGTCCGCGGGCTACAGCGGCACCAAATTCGCATAAGCGACCACCAGCCATTTCGCGCCGGCGTTTTCGAAATTCACCTGCACGCGTGCATGCGCGCCGCCGCCTTCGGCGTCGATGACGACACCTTCGCCGAAGCTGGCGTGGCGGACGCGCTGGCCGAGCTTGATCGGCGCGGCGTTGCCGCCGTCGTCGACGAAGCGGCCGGCATACATCGGGCGCGTGACCTGCACGCGCGGGCGCACTTCGTGCAACAGTTCGCGCGGCAATTCGTGCAGGAAGCGCGAGGGCCGGTTGTAGGTTTCGGTACCGTGCAGGCGACGCGATTCGGCGTACGAGAGCATCAGCGTCTGCCGCGCCCGGGTGATGCCGACGTAAGCCAGCCGGCGTTCCTCCTCGAGGCGGCCCGGCTCATCGAGCGACTTCTGGCTCGGAAACAAACCGTCTTCGAGGCCGACCAGAAACACGAGCGGGAATTCCAAGCCCTTGGCCGAGTGCAAGGTCATGAGCTGCGCGCAATCTTCCCAGGCTTCGCCCTGGGTCTCGCCGGCTTCGAGCGCGGCGTGGGCGAGAAATGCGGTGAGCTCGGAAAACTTCGCCTCGATGTCTTCCGGCGTGCGCTCGAAGCGGCTGGCGACGTTGACGAGTTCGTCGAGGTTCTCCACGCGCGACTCCGCGCTGCCTCGCGAGTCGGCTTCGTAGAAGTCGCGCAGGCCGCTGCGTTGGATTGCATGGTCGATTTGCTCAGCCAAAGGCAACGCGTCGCCGTCTGCCACACAAGACTTCGACAACTCGTCGATTAAAGTGAGGAAGATCTTCAGCGCATTCTTAGCGCGTCCGGCGAGTCCAGCGCCGGCATGCTCGTGCAGCGCCGCATTCCATAGCGAACTTTTCTCCATGCGCGCGCGCTGGCGTAGCGCATCGAGGGTGCGTTCGCCAATCCCGCGTGGCGGAGTGTTGACGCAGCGCTCGAACGCGCTGTCATCGTGGCGATTTGCAACCAGGCGTAAATAGGCGAGCGCGTCCTTGATTTCGGCGCGGTCAAAAAAGCGCAGGCCGCCGTAAACGCGATAGCGGATGTCGTGTTGAATCAGTTGTTCCTCGAAGTTGCGCGATTGTGCGTTCGAGCGGTACAGCACGGCGCAGTCGCTCGCGCATCCGCCATGCTGAATGTGTTCGCGAATGCGCTCGATGACAAAGCGCGCTTCGTCCTGTTCGTTGTATGCCGCGTACAGTGCGATCGCCGCGCCGGGTTCGCCGGCCGTCCACAGCTGCTTGCCGAGGCGGTGCGGATTGTTGGCGATGATCGCGTTCGCCGCCTGCAGGATGTTGCCGGTCGAACGGTAATTCTGTTCGAGGCGAATCGTGGTGGCGTTCGGAAAATCACGCAGGAAGTGCTGCACGTTCTCCACGCGCGCGCCGCGCCAGCCGTAGATTGCCTGATCGTCGTCGCCGACTACGAACACCTGGCCAGTCGTGCCGGCAAGTACGCGGATCCAGGCATATTGGATCGTATTGGTGTCCTGGAATTCGTCGATCAGCAGATGCCGATAGCGGTTGCGATAATGCTCGAGCAGCGCCGCATCATGGAGCCACAGTTCGTGCGAGCGCAGCAGCAGTTCGGCGAAGTCGACGAGGCCGGAACGCTGACACGCTTCTTCGTACGCGCGGTAGATGTCGAGCAGCGTGCGCGTCAGCGGATCGCCGCGCTGTTCGAACGCGTCGGGCCGCTTGCCTTCGTCCTTGGCGGCATTGATGAACCATGCCGCCTGGCGCGGCGGAAAACGCGCCTCGTCGAGGCCGAGCGCGGCGATCACGCGCTTGATCACGCGCTGCTGGTCGTCGCTGTCGAGGATCTGAAACGTTTCCGGCAGCTTCGCTTCGCGCCAATGTTGGCGCAGCAGGCGATGGGCGATGCCGTGAAACGTGCCGACCGTGAGCCCGCGCGTGCCCTGCGCGATCAGCGTATCGCAGCGCGCGCGCATCTCGCCGGCCGCCTTGTTGGTGAACGTTACCGCGAGTATCGACCAGGGCGACGCATGCTCGACTTCGAGCAGCCAGCCGATACGATGCGTCAGCACGCGCGTCTTGCCCGAGCCGGCGCCGGCCAGCACGAGATAGTGGCCGAGCGGAGCGCTGACGGCCTGGCGCTGGGCGGGGTTGAGATCATTGAGCAGGTACGAGACATCCATGGCGCAATTGTAAGCGGTGGGTGACGCGCTGAGCCGTGGCAAAAGCGCGATCGCGCGTGCAACTTATTACGTATTTGGGCAATCTGTTTGTGGACGTGGATGTTGCGAGGTCAAGGATGCGACAACTTCTGGCGTTATTCCTGCTCGTGGCCACAGCGCCGTTGTATGCGGAAATGCCGCGTTACGCGCTGGTGTTCGATGCGCCGAATCAGCGCGTGAACGTGCGCTTGTGCCTGGATCAGGCGCATGCGCATGTGCGCTTTTCCGCCGATTCGGAATGGGCGATGCGCTTCGTCGGCGACGTACGTCGCAGCGGTGGCCGTGCGCCGGACACGAACGATACCGGCTGGAACGCGGCGGATTGGCGCGCCGGCGAATGTCTGAGCTATCACGCCGATATTGGCGCCATCGCTGCGCAACACAAGCAGGACATCGGCTGGAAGCTCGGCGACGATCTCGTCGCTGCGCCGCAACTGTGGCTGCTGCGCGTGGAGGGCGAAGACGCCGACGGCGCCGACATCGAGGTCGAACTGCCCGCCGGCTGGTCGATTTCAGCGCCGTGGCGCGAACAGGCGCGTCATGGCAAAAGTATACGTTTCCACATTCCGCATACGCCACCGGATTGGGCGGCGGCGGTCGCCTTCGGTCATTTCGACGAGGAGCACATCGCGCTGCCGGGCGGGCAGCTGCGCCTGGTCGCGTTGCACGGCATCGACAAGAACCAGAACGAAAAGCTGCGCGCGTGGCTCGCGCGCGTGTCGCGAGCCGTGCTCAGCGCCTATGGCCGCTTGCCGCTGCCCGATGTGCAGGTGCTCGTGATTCCGGTCACCTCGCGTCACGGCGAGGCAGTCGTGTTCGGCCAATCCGTGCGCGGCCAAGGCAATGCGCTGCATCTGCTTGTCGACCCGGGGCAGCCGGCCACGGAGTTCGACAAAGGCTGGGTCGCCGTGCACGAGCTGTCGCACCTCATGCATCCGTATCTCGGCGATCGGGGTAGCTGGCTTGCCGAGGGCCTGGCGACGTATTACCAGAACGTGTTGCGCGCACGATCGGGCCTGTTGACGCCGAAGCAGGCCTGGGATCGCCTGCGCGAAGGTTTCGCCGATGCGGCGCAGACGCGCGACGACCATACGCTGGAGCAGGCGGCGGCGAACATGCACGAGACACACGCGTTTCGCCGCGTATATTGGTCGGGTGCGGCGTATTGGCTCGAAGTGGATCGTGACTTGCGCCGTGCCAGCGGCGGCAGGTTGAATGTCGAAACCGCGCTGGCGCGCTTCCGCGATTGCTGCCTGCCGGCGTATACCGATTGGCGGCCGGAGGATTTCGTTGTGAAACTCGATGAGCTGCTCGGCGTGCAGACGTTCAATTCGCGCTATCGCGAGTTCGCAGCGCTCAGACAGTTTCCGGATTGGCGCACGCTTTACGCGGACCTGGGGGTTCGCCCAGGCAATGGCGCGCATCTGCAATTCGATGATCGGGCACGCGACGCCAAATGGCGTGATGCGATCATGAAGATATCGTCACTCGACCAGCCTCACCCCAGGTAACTTCAGCACGTAATCCGCACCCATCAACAGCGATGGCGTGAAATAACCGCCGCCGAGCCGGCCGAGACGCTGCAGCAGGTGCTCAGCGATGCCGAGCGATGCGGTGACAGTGAGGTCATAACCGTTCGGCGTGACCAGGGCGAGTTTCTTTTCCTGGCCTGCGGCATTGCGCACTTCGCCCCAAACGTAGCAGTCGGATTTTTCGCGGCGCTGCTCGGAAGGCCCCGGGTTGGTGCGCTCGATCTTGCGCTTCATATAGTCCTGCACGATTTTCAGGCCGAGCAGCGGCTGAATGTGGCGCAGCCAACGCATGCGCGCAATCGTCTTTGGCGGCAGCGTCATGTAGGTTTCGATGTTCGGAATGCCGGTGGAGACGTACGCGGTGAACACATCGCCCCACGGAATCGTCATCGCGCTGCGCGGATTGCCGTCGCGCAGGAACTCGCGGTGTTTCCACGCCAGCGGTACCGTGGTCAATTCGCCATTGATGCGCGCGCGGCCGCCGCGGCCCATGCCTTCCACGCTGGTCTTGGCCGTGCCCGGACTCGGTCCGCCGCCGGCTTCGAATGCGAGCGTCAGATGCGTCGCATCGGGCAGGCGCCGTTTCAATTGCGCGGCGAGACAATCAGTCGGCACCACGTCGAAACCGGAGCCAGGCAACACCACCGTACCCTGTGTTTTCGCGCGCGCATCGGCGCGATGACAGGCCTCGAACACATCGACTTCGCCGGTGATGTCCAGGTAGTGCACATTGCGATCGAGACAACCGCGCAGCATCGGCGCGCTGGTGCGTGAGAACGGTCCGGCGCAGTGCAACACGACGGCAACACCGTCGAGATTGCGCGCGACTTCATCCGGGTTGTCGAGTTCAAACACCCGGTGCGGCAGCGAGAGTTCATCGGCCAGTGCGCGGATTGTTTCGCGCTGGCGTCCGGCGAGCAGGGCTTTGAGGCCGCGTTTGGCCGCCTCGCGCGCGATTAGTTTTCCGGTGTAGCCATTCGCGCCGTAGATCAGCAATTGGCTCACGTGCGTCCCCCCTGGCGTACGGTTTCGACGAGTTTGCGGAAGAACATTTCGGGCAGGAAACGCTTCATGCGCCAGCGCAGCGGCTCAGTCTTCGTTGGCAGGATCAGGAACTCGCCGCGCTGCACGGCTTTGTAGATGTTCGCGGCGACCGCATCGGCATGGTCGCCGGAGGTGTCCATGAGCTTGCGCGCGAGCGCCTTGTCGCGCTCGGGGGCGCGCGAACTGTCCATCAGGCTCGTCGGAAAGAATGCCGGACACACGACCGACACTTTCACGGCGCTGCCGGCGACGGCAAGTTCGCCGCGCAAGGTTTCCGACAGCGAAATCACGCCGGCTTTGCTCGCCGAGTACGCGCCCATGCGCGGCGCGTGCGCAATGCCGGCGAAGGAGGCGATATTGACCAGGTGGCCGCTGCCCTGTTCGAGCAGCACCGGCAGGAACGCCTTGCAACCGCGCACGACCCCAATCAGGTTGATGTTCAGGGTCCAGCGCCAGTCGTCGAGCGAGGTCTCCGCAACACTGCCGGCGCTCGCCACGCCGGCATTGTTGACCACGATATCGACACCATCCCAGGCGGCGAGCACTTCGTCGCGCAGCGCCTCCATCGAAGCGTCGTCGCCGACGTCGACGTGCAAGGCCATCGCGCCGACGCCGAATTCCGTGATCAGACGCGCGGTATCTTGCGCGCGCTCGCGACGGATGTCGGCGCAGGCGACGCGCCAGCCGTTCTCGGCGAAACGGAACGCCAGCGCCCGGCCGAGCCCGCTGCCGGCGCCGGTGATGAGCACGCGTCGTTGATCCACGTGGGCGCCCCCTTGTTTATGATGGCGCATCTTAGCTTGAGCCAAGGTTCCCTGCGATGGATGCGAATCAGTTGCTCGATCTGCGCGGCAAGACCGCGCTCGTCACCGGCGCCACGCGCGGCATTGGCCTGGCGACGGCACAATTGCTCGCGCGCTGCGGCGCGCAGGTGATCGTGTCGAGCCGGCGCCAGGACGCCTGCGATGCGGCCGCCCAGCAGATTCGCGCGGTCGGTGGCCAGGCGATCGCGATCGCCGCGCATATCGGCGACCTGTCCGCGATCGATGCGCTGTTCGCGCAAATCGCCGGGCAGCAGCTCGCGCTCGACATCCTCGTCAACAACGCCGCGACGAATCCGTATTTCGGATCGATGCTGGACATGGACATCGCCGCGTTCGACAAGACCGTCGAGGTCAACATCCGCGGCTATTTCCAGACCACGCGCCAAGCGGCACTGATGATGCGCGGGCGTGGTGGTGCGATCGTCAACGTCGCCTCGGTGAATGGCCGCCGCGCGGCGCCAGGGCAGGGTGTGTACTCGATGACGAAAGCCGCGATCATTTCGTTGACCGAAGGCTTCGCCAAGGAACTGGCCGCCCTGCAGATCCGCGTCAACGCCGTGCTGCCGGGTCTTACCGATACGAAGTTCGCCAGTGCGCTGACGCAAAATCCCGACTTGCTGAAAACCATGCTGCGCCTGATTCCACTCGGTCGCGTCGCCGCGCCGGATGAAATCGCGCCGATGATCGTATTTCTGTGCTCGCCCGCAGCGAGCTACATCACCGGCGCGAGCTTGGCGGTGGATGGCGGCTATCTGGCTTAGCTCAAACAAAAAAAAAGCCCCGAAGGTTAGGGGGGACCTTCGGGGCGGGGGTCGAAGACCAACCTGGGGAGGGATCGGTCCTCGCGGGTCTACTCAGGGAGGTGAGCAAACCAGGCGCCGTTGCGCGCGCCTGAGGAGTTAGATGTGGTGGTGCCGGAAAAGTTCAAGAGCACGATTTTGCGCTGCATACGAATTCAGTTTTGATTCATCGGCTGGATTTTCAAGAGCTTGTCTCGCAGTAAGCGAGCGAGGCATTACTTTCGACAGGGTGAGGCCGAGCGAGGAGTGCGGGAGATTCACGTCAATGCGCTTCATCCCAGTTATTGCCGACCCCGACGTCGACTACCAACGGCACCGCGAGTTCGGCTGCCGCGGCCATGCGCTCGCGCACACCACTCTCGATCTGCGCAACACGATCTTCACGCACTTCGAACACCAGTTCATCGTGCACTTGCATGATCATGCGTGCCTCATCTCGCAGTGACTGCAGCCAGGCATCGACCACGATCATCGCGCGCTTGATGATGTCCGCGGCGGTGCCCTGCATCGGCGCGTTGATCGCGGCGCGCTCCGCGCCGGCGCGCAAACCCTGATTGCGCGAATTGATTTCATACAAATACAGACGCCGGCCGAACAATGTTTCGACGTAGCCGTCGCGGTGCGCCTGCTCGCGGGTCGCATTCATGAACGCCTGCACGCCCGGATAGCGTTCGAAGTAGCGTTTCATATAGCCGCCGGCTTCGCCGCGGTCGATGCCGAGCTGGCGCGCAAGGCCGAACGCGCTCATGCCATACATCAAGCCGAAGTTGATCGCTTTCGCGGCGCGCCGCTGGTTCCCATCGATTTGCTCCGGCGGCACGCCGAACACCTCCGCCGCGGTGGCGCGGTGCACGTCCTGATTGCCGTGGAACGCGGCAAGCAAGCCGGGATCGCCGGACAGATGCGCCATGATGCGCAGTTCGATCTGCGAATAGTCGGCAGCGAGAATCTTGTAGCCCAACGGCGCGATGAATGCCTGGCGGATACGCCGGCCTTCTTCGGTGCGGATCGGGATGTTCTGCAGATTCGGCTCGTTCGACGACAGGCGTCCGGTCGCAGCGACGGCCTGGTGATAGCTCGTGTGCACGCGCCCGCTGCGTGGATTGACGTGCTCGGCCAGTTTCTCCGTGTATGTCGAACGCAGTTTTGCCAGCGAGCGGTAATCGAGAATCAGGCGCGGCAGTTCGTGCTGGTCGGCAAGCGCTTCGAGCGCTTCCTCGTTCGTCGACGGCTGGCCGCTGGGCGTCTTGAACGCGGCCGGCAACTTCAGTTCGTCATAGAGCAGCTGCTGCAGCTGTTTCGGCGAGTCGAGGCTGAAATGCCGTCCAGCCAGGCCGAATGCGCGTTGCTGCAATTCGAGCATGCGGCTCGCCAGCTCGCCGCTTTGCGTCTTGAGCTTGGCCGTATCGACGAGCACGCCGGTCTGTTCCATGCGCGCGAGCACTGGCACGAGCGGCATTTCGATCTGCTCGAACACAGCTTTCAGCTTGGGCGCGGCTTCGAGTTTCGGCCACAGCGCCTGATGCAGGCGCAGCGTGACGTCGGCATCCTCGGCGGCGTAGTCGCAGGCGCGTTGCACGTCCACCTGCGCGAACGCAATCTGCTTCGCGCCTTTGCCGGTGATCTGCGTGTACGCGAGCGTGTCGTAGCCGAGATACTTCTTCGCCAACGTGTCCATATCGTGGCGATTGCCGCTGGAGTCGACCACGTAGGATTCCAGCATCGTGTCGTAGCGCACGCCACGCACGGTGATGTCATAACTCGACAGCACGTTCATGTCGTACTTCAGATGCTGACCGACTTTGTCCTTGCGCGCATCTTCGAGCAGCGGCTTGAGTGCAGCGAGCACGCCTTCGCGCGCCAGCTGCGCGGGCGCGCCGGCGTACGCGTGTGCGACCGGCACATACGCTGCGTGGCCGGGCTCCATCGCGAACGAGATGCCGACGATCTCCGCGCGCATCGGATCCAGGCTTGTCGTTTCCAGATCGATCGCGATGAGGTCCGCCGCGGCGAGCTTCGGCAGCCAGTTGTCGAACTGCGCCTGGGTGAGCACCAGTTCGTAGTTCTTTTCGGGAGTGGGTAGTGGAAAGTGGGAAGTGGACAGAGCGGGCTGCGTCACCGCCACCGCTTTTTCCACTTCCGACCCCCCACTTCCCACTTCCGCTTGTTCCAGCTCGCGCAGTGCCGCCTTGAACTCGTAGCGCTGATAGAACGTGCGCAGCTTGTCGGCATCGGGTGTGCGTAACTTCAGATCCGTTGGCCCCACCTCGAGCGCGACATCGGTTTTCACGCGCGTAAGTTCGCGCGACAACGGCAGCTGTTGCAGCGCCGCGCGCAGGTTCTCACCGATCTTGCCGGTGACCTTGTCCGCGTTCGCGATCACACCGTCGAGTGAACCAAATTCGGCGAGCCATTTCGCCGCGGTTTTCGGCCCGCACTTGTCCACGCCCGGCACGTTGTCAACGCTGTCGCCCATCAGTGCGAGGTAATCGACGATCTGGTCGGCGCGCACGCCGAACTTCGCGACCACGCCGGCTTCGTCGAGCGTCGTGTTCGTCATCGTGTTGATGAGCTTGATCTGCGGCGTGACGAGTTGCGCGAGATCCTTGTCGCCGGTCGACACAGTCACATCCATGCCTTGCGCCTGTGCCTGCAACGCCAGCGTGCCGATGACATCGTCGGCTTCGACGCCATCGATGCGTAGAATCGGCAGACCCAGCGCGCCGATCAGTTCCAGCATGGGCGCGCTTTGTGCGACAAGATCGTCCGGCATTGGCGGACGCTGCGCCTTGTACTCGCTGTACATCTCGTCGCGGAAGGTCTTACCCGGCGCGTCAACGACGAACGCGATGTAATCGGGTTTGCTCTTCAGTGCCAGGCGCACCATGTTGAACACGCCAAACAGCGCGCCGGTCGGCTCGCCGCTGCGATTGGTCAGCGGCGGCAGGGCGTGAAATGCGCGGTACAGATAACCGGAACCGTCGATCAAAACCAGGGTAGGTCGCGACATAAACACGAGCGGAACAAGAGGCTGGCGAGCTTGGGCCAGCGGGCAGATTTTTGCAACGATGCGGCCGTAGCCTAAGTCTAAATTCGTGAAGGACGAGCCATGTTATGCTCGGTCGCAAAAGGAGGAGTGCGATGAAAACCGTTCTGTTAACGCTGGCTCTGTGCGGATGTTGTGCCGGCGTCCTGGCGCAGGATCGCGCGAATGACGCATTGCCGCCGGTGCAGGCGCCGCCGACGCTCAATGAACCGGGCACTGCCGCGGTACCCAGTTCCGCGCCGAGCAATGCACCGACTGCAGCCGATCCGGGTGCACCGGTATCAAAATCTGCCGAAAGCCCAGGTCTGCCTGCCGATGTACAGGCCGCCGCCGAGGCATCCGAACTACCGGTGGTGACCGTGCGCCAGCAGGGCAGCGAAACGGTTGAGGAATACCGCAAGCGCGGCAAGCTGTATTTCGTGCGCGTGCTGACGAGCGAAGGGCCGACGCGGCTCTACGTCGACGACCGCACGGCGATTCCGGCGAACATCATGCAGCAGCTGTCCGGGCCATCCGGCGTGGTGCAGCCGGTGTATTTCAAGCTCGGCGAGTGGAAGTAAGCGTCAACGCCGTTCGCCCTGAGCCCCTCGACTAAGCTTGGGACAGCCTGCAGGATCGAAGTCGAAGGGCTCAACGCCAACGGATTAGGTTCCTGGCGCAGCGAGGATCAAGTTTTGTAGCGCCGCGAGTAAGGCATCGCGCGGCAGTTTGCCAGTCGCGTTGCGCGGCAACGCTGCCACGCAACGCAGCGGCCGCGGCAGGAATACCGGATCGATCGACTGCCGCAGTGTGCCGAGTACATCCCCTTCGCGCAGGCTTGGCGCCACGACCAGCGCGGCAAGGCGGCTGATGCCGGTCGCATCGGGATCAAGTACGAACATCATGCCGTCTTCGACGCCAGGAATCGCCAGCAACCGTCGCGTCAGATCGCCGAGGGAGGCGCGCTTGCCGGCGATTTCGAGCAGATCGCTGTTGCGCCCACACAGCGTGAAACGCTGCTGCGGTAGCAGCTCGACGATGTCCTGCAGCAAGGTCGGTGCGGCAAAATGCGGCGCTTCGACCAGCGTGCCGTCCGGTTGAGGATGCAAGGTGATCCCGTCGTAGAGCTGCCAGGGTCCATCGTGCGTCGTACGCCGATGCGCTATCACGCAGGTCTCGGTAGAACCGAATAGTTCGATCACGCGCGCGCCGTAACGACTTTCCACGGCACCGGCCAGCTCGCGGTCGAGCGGTGCGGTGGCACTGACGATCGCAGCGAGTTCGGGCAGCGCCGGCGCAGCGCGCAGCAACGCGCGCAAGTGCACCGGTGTGGTCACGAGCAGGCGCGACGCCGGCACCGCCAGCAATGCTTGGGCGATATCGGCCGGAAAGAACGGCTGGCCGACGGCTACCGCGGCGTGGCTGCGCAACGGCAGGAGCACGGATAGTTCCAATCCGTACATGTGCTGCGGCGGCACCGTCGCGATGATGTGCGGCGCCGGTTCGGCACACAGCAGTTCCGCGTTCAGCGCGCTGCTCGCGCAGAAGCTGCCCCAGGTCTTGGCGTTGGCCTTCGGCTGGCCGGTGCTGCCGGACGTGAATGCGATCGCGACGACATGCTGCGTCGGTATTTCCGGCACGATCGTGCCTGCGCCTGATCCGAGGTTCTGCGGCAGCACGAACTGTTGTGCAGGCGCTGGGTCCAGCGCACGCTCGCTCAGCGCGTAGCTGCCCGCATACGCATGCAGCGTTTCCGCCACGGTTTGCGGCGTTCGCGAGGACGGCAGCAGGTTCGTTTGTCCGGCCAATGCGACGGCGCAGAACGCGACGAGGAAATGGTAGCGATCCTCGCACAGGTTCATGGCGTATTGCGCCAGCGGCAACAACTTGGCGAGCGCCTCGACATCGGCGACGAACTGACCGGCGCTGACCGGCACACCATCGCGCCACGCGAACGTGCGGCGCAGGTCGGGATCGACCAGCAACGGCAGCAGGCGCCCCGGATTCGACGCGCGCCCTGGTTGTACGACCGCAGACATCCCCTATCCCCTCAGCAATTCACCGCTGACCGCATCGCGGATCGGCGTGGGCTGCGCCAACTCCCCGACCGGCCCGGGCAAAATATACGCGAGTTCGTCGCCGAACGCTGCGCGCACGTCGGCCGCACTGCGCGCCGGCGGTTCGCCGTGGCGATTCGCGCTGGTCGAGACCAGCGCGCCGCCGAACGCGCGGCACAGCTGCGCCGCTGGCACATGCGCGGTCACGCGCAGCGCGATGCCGGCGTGCGCCCCGGCGAGCCAGGCCGGCGTCGCTGGCGAGCGTGGAAACACCCAGGTGTGCGGCCCCGGCCACGTCGCGCGCGCACGCGCGAGCGCATCCGCGGGCAATCGCGCTCGATCGATGTACTTTTCCACTTGTGCAAACTCGGCGGCGATCAGCAGCACACCTTGCGCTGCCGGCCGCAGCTTGAACGCAAACAGGCGCGCCACGGCGCCGGCGTTGTGCGGATCGCAGCCCAGCCCGTATACCGCTTCAGTGGGATACGCGACGACGCCGCCGCCACGCAGCGCGGAGACTGCGCTGGCGATTGCGGCGTCCATTCAAGTGTCCGCCGCGGTGTTCTTCGCGGCGGTCTTCTTCGCCGCCGGTTTCTTCGTCACTGTCTTCTTTGTGGATTTCTTTGCCGCTGCTTTCTTCGCGGCGGCTTTTTTCGTTGCCGTTTTTTTCACCGGCGCGCTTTGTGCCGTCTTCGCAGCCGCTGCTTTTTTCGCCGGCGCGTTCTTCGCGCCGCGGCCGAAACGGCCGCCGGGGCGTTTTTCCGGTGCCGCCGCGATCAACGCGGCGCATTCTTCTTCGGTCAGAGTCGCCGGCTCGCGATCTTTCGGAATGCGCGCGTTCTTCTTGCCGTCGGTAATGTACGGACCGTATTGGCCGCGCAGAACCTGGATTGCACCGTCCTGAAAACTTGCGATCACGCGGTTGCGGATAGCCTCTGCTTTTTCGTGCAGCACTTCCTGCGCTCGCGCCAGATCGATCGTGTACGCATCATCCGGCGGCTTGATCGAGGCGTACACCTTGCCGTGCTTGACGAACGGGCCGAAGCGGCCGACGCCGACGGAGATTTCTTCGCCGTCCGCGGCGGCGCCGAGCGCGCGCGGCAGTTTGAACAGATGCAGCGCATCTTCGAGCGTGATCGTGTGGATGCTCTGGCCCGGACGCAACGAGGCAAAGCGCGGCTTGTCCTCGTCGTCCTTGGTGCCGATCTGCGCCATCGGCCCGTAGCGGCCCAGGCGCACGGTGACCGGCTTGCCGGATTTCGGATCCGGCCCGAGTTCGCGCGAGCCGCTCGCTTCGGCGCGGTCGACGCTTTCGGTTTTCTCCGCCACCAGCGCCTTGAACGGTGTCCAAAAGCGGCGCATCAGCGGCACCCATTCTTCCTCACCGCGGCTGACCGCATCGAGTTCGTCCTCGAGCTTGGCGGTGAAATCGTAATCGACGTATTGGCTGAAATGCCCGGACAGGAATTTCGCCACGGCGCGGCCGACATCGGTGGGCCGGAAGCGGCGCGCGTCGAGCAGTACGTATTCACGATTGAGCAGGGTCTGGATGATGCTCGCGTAAGTCGAAGGCCGGCCGATGCCATATTCCTCGAGCGTCTTGACCAGGCTCGCTTCGGAATAGCGCGGCGGTGGCTCGGTGAAATGCTGGTCGGCGAGGATATCGGCGAGTGGCACCGCTTCGCCGATGCGCATCGCCGGCAGTTTGCGGTTCTGCTCTTCGTCATCGGCGGTTTTTTGGTCGCGTCCTTCTTCGTAGACAGCGAGAAATCCCGGGTCGACGATCGTGGTACCGCTGGCGCGGAACGCCGAATCGCCGCCGGCATCGAAATCGACCGAAACGGTGTTCATCGTGGCATGCTGCATCTGGCTCGCGACGGCGCGTTTCCAGATCAGTTCGTAGAGCTTGCGCTGGTCGTCGTTGAGATACGCCGCCATGCCCGCGGGCGTATGCAGCGCCGAGGTGGGCCGAATCGCTTCGTGCGCTTCCTGCGCGTTCTTCGACTTGGCCCGATACAAGTTCGGACTTTCCGGCAGCGCTTTGACGCCGTAGTCGCGGGCGATGACCTTGCGGATTTCCGCAATCGCATCGTTGCCGAGACTGACCGAATCGGTACGCATGTAGGTGATGAGACCTACCGTGCCTTCGTCGCCGATCGTCACGCCTTCGTACAAGCCCTGGGCGATGCGCATGGTGCGGCTGGTGGAGAAACCGAGCTTGCGCGCGGCTTCTTGCTGCAACGTGGAAGTCGTAAACGGCGGTGCCGGACGGCGTTTGCGTTCCTTCGACTGCACTTCGGATACGACGAGACGGCCTTGCGCAGATTTGAGCAAAGCCGTGCGCGCAGCCTGCGCATCGTGCTCGTTGACCAGATCGAACTGTTCGAATTTCTTGCCGCGCAGGCGCAACAGGCGCGCGCTGAAGCGCTGCTCCGGATGCGCGCAGTCAGCTTCGATGCTCCAGTATTCGCGCGCCTTGAACGCCTCGATTTCCTCTTCGCGCTCGACGATCATGCGCAGCGCCGGCGATTGCACGCGGCCGGCGGAAAGCCCGCGTTGCACCTTGCGCCACAACACCGGCGACAGGTTGAAGCCGACCAGGTAATCGAGCGCACGGCGCGCCTGCTGCGCGTTGACGAGGTCGTACGACAACTGGCGTGGATTGGCGACGGCTTCCTGGATCGCATGCGGCGTGATCTCGGAGAACACCACGCGATGCACGGTCTTGCCGTCGAGCAGCTTGCGCTGCTTGAGGATCTCGGCGATGTGCCAGGAAATCGCTTCGCCTTCCCGATCCAAGTCGGTCGCCAGATACAACGCGTCGGCCTTCGCCGCCGCCTTGGCGATCGCATCGACGTGCTTTTCGTTCTTCTCGATCAGCTCGTATTGCATGGCAAAGTCATGATCCGGATCGACCGCGCCTTCCTTCGGTCGCAGGTCGCGCACATGCCCGTACGAGGCGAGAACCACGAAGTCCTTGCCAAGGTATTTGTTGATCGTCTTCGCCTTGGCCGGCGACTCGACGATGAGGAGATTCTTTGCCATGAAATGCGGGGCTGCCTGCCCGGCTTGGAGCCGGCTCTCTTTTCAGTGTGCCCACAGAGGCGGGCGCAATGTCAAGCCGGATCGCGACGCAGCGCGTGATTCAGCGCCGCGAATAGCGCCCGTTTTCGCAAGCGGTTGCGCCATCGAGTTCGAGCACGAGCAGCATCGATGACAGCGCCGCCGCTGACAGGCCGGTGTGTACGACGAGTTCGTCCAGCGCACACGCGCCGCCATCGAGTGCGGCGAGCAGGCACTGGTAATCCGGATCGCGTACTCGCGCCGGCGCTGCGGGCGCGAATGCAGGCGCGGCGGCATCCAGGCGTCGGCGCAGGCTTTCCGCAAGCGTGCCGCCGATGCCGCGCAATTCCTCGATCACTTCTTCCGCGGCTTCCACGAGCTTGGCGCCGTCGCGGATCAGCTTGTGGCAACCGCGTGCGAGCGGGTTGCTGATGGTGCCGGGCAGCGCGAATACCTCGCGACCTTGTTCGGCGGCGAGCCGCGCGGTGATCAGCGAGCCCGACTTCAAGCTCGCTTCGATGACGAGCGTGCCGAGGCTCAAGCCGGCGATGATGCGGTTGCGGCGCGGGAAGAATTCCGGCTTGCCCGGCGTGCCGGGAGGAAATTCGGAGACCAGCGCGCCGTGTCCGGCGATGCGCTCGGCGAGTTCGCTGTGCCGGCGCGGATAGATGATGTCGGGTCCGGTGCCGAGCACGGCGATCGTCTTGCCGTCGCCGTCGAGTGCACCCTCATGTGCGGCGCCATCAACGCCTTCGGCCAGGCCGCTGGTGACGACATTGCCGGCCTGCGAGAATGCTTTCGCGAACGCGCGCGCATTGGCGAGCCCGCCACTCGTGGCACCGCGTGAGCCCACGATTGCGATCTGCGGCGCCCACAGCAAGCTCGGGTCGCCGGTGACGAACAGGGCCACCGGCGCCCCGGGAATGTCACGCAACAGCGCCGGGAAATCTTCGCTCGTGCACACCAGCAGGTGGTGGTGCGGCGCATCGAGCCAGCGCAAGTCGCCATCGACCAGCGCCGCTTCCGGCGCATCAGTCCAGGCGCGTCCGGCGCCATGCAGAGCGGCCTGCGCGCCACCGTGGCGGCCGAGCAGTTCGCGAATGCCGGCGGGCCCAAGTCCGGGCACGCGCAGCAGCGTCAGCCAGGCACGAGTTTCATCGAGGGTGAGTTCTGAGGGCATCGGGCGCAGTTTAGCGACGCCCAAAACGCAAACGGCGCGAATTCGCGCCGTTTGCCCAAGAATCGGAAAATTCCTACGTGTGATCCGGATCGTACAGGCGATCGCCACGATGCACCGGACGGATGCCATCCATGATCAGTCCGTAGCTCACGCGATCGAACGTGCGGAACACCATGACATGGCCGACGTATTCCTCCGGCAGCTGCACTTTGGAATCGTTCGGATGTAAAAACGCCTTCGTGCTCGACTCCGGATAGTCAGTGCGATCGGTGACTACATCGCCGCGTGCGAAGATCGAATAGGTCTGGCCGTTTTCCACGCCGTCGCTGGCGCCACTCGAGAGCGCCACGACCTGCATGCGTCCGACATTCGACAGCGCATCGGTAAACGCAACCACGCGCATGTGCGCAGGCACCTGTTTCGGCGGGTGCGGGAGGTATTCCGCGTCGTATGGCAGGTTGTCGAGCGGCAGCACGAAATCGCCGGTACGGATTTCATAGTCCGTGGACACCGCGATCGTCGAAGCCGGATTGCCGGCCTTGGTGACCTGCACGTCGCCGAAATTCAGCATTTCATAGCCGACAAAACGCACGTCGTCGCGCAGACTCCATTCTTCCGGGCCGTGGCGCCAGAGCATGTCCGGGCGGCCGTCGCGGTCCTCCAGGCTCTGCCGATACAACTCGCTCGGCTTGCCGTCGCGCGGGGCGATCTCGTAATAGCGGCCGATCGGGCGCGCCAGGGCGAAATGCTGGCCGGGCTGGCCGTCCAGGCCGCGTACATAGATCAGCTGTCCGGGCGAGCCGTTCAGATGGTGATCTTCGATGCCGACGACGTGCGGGGCATGCTTGAAATCCTCGTCGCTGAGCAGACGAGGCTTTTTGAGGAAATCCTCGATTACCGACAGCGGCAGTGGCTTGATCGCGCTTTCCAGCGCTTCGGCGCGCGTATGCGGCTCGAAACCGCCACCGCGACTGGTCACACTGATGCTCGTCCGGCCGTTGAGATACGCCAGGTTCAATACGTCACCTGGATAGATCAGGTGCGGATTGTGCACTTGCGGATTCGCCTGCCACACTTCCGGCCATTGCCAGGGACGCTGCAGGAAGCGCGCGGAGATGCTCCACAGCGTATCCCCTTTACGCACCACGTAAGTGTCCGGGTGATCTTTGGCGAGCTCGACCGAAGCGGCGAACGCCGTGATGGTCAGCAAGAGTCCGATGAAAACTGCAGGTAGTTTTTTAAGCATGGCTGCCAATTACCTGATTCCCCAAGGTCTTCCCGAGTGTATACGAAAAATTTAACCAAGAAAACGACCCTGTCGGCAATTTCGTGTTTTGTCTGCTCGCGCCGGCGTCAAAGTCGCTTCAAGTGCCGAATCAGCGTAGAATTTTTGCCTCTCAACCCTTCCGGGGCGGCCGCTTGTGCCGTGCCGGGATAGACCCCACTTCGCTGTCATGCTGACCATATTGGAATTCCCCGACCCGCGTCTGCGCACCAAGGCACAACCGGTCACCGTGTTCGACCCGGGCCTGCAGGAGCTCATCGACGCGATGTTCGCGACGATGTACGCCGCGCCTGGCATTGGTCTGGCCGCGACGCAGGTCAATGTACACAAGCAATTGCTCGTGCTCGACGTGTCCGAGGAAAAGAATCAGCCGCTCGTGCTGATCAATCCGAAGATCGTCGAGCGCGACGGCGAGCAGGTCTATCAGGAAGGCTGCCTGTCGGTACCGGGCATTTTTGCCGACGTCGAGCGCGCCGAACACATCCTCGTCGAGGCGCTGGATCGCCATGGCCAGCCGCTGCGCATCGATGCGCATGGCCTGCTCGCCGTGTGCATCCAGCACGAAATGGATCACCTCATCGGCAAGTTGTTCGTCGACTATCTGTCGCCGCTCAAGCGCGAGCTGGTGCGCAAGAAGCTCGAAAAGGCCCATCGCGCTACGGCCGAAGCCTGAGCCTCTCCATGTCTGGCCGGGCGCAGTGGCTTTGAATACGACGCGCCTGCGTTTGGCGTTTGCCGGTACACCCGAGTTTGCCGTTCCGCATCTGGCGGCATGCCGTATTGCCAATGTAGAACTCGCGGCGGTATATACGCAGCCTGACCGCCCGGCCGGGCGCGGCCGCAAGCTTAGCCAAAGCCCAGTCAAGCAGGCTGCGTTGGCCGCGGGCCTGCCGGTGGAGCAACCCGAATCGCTGAAGGACGCGCAAGCGCAGGCGCGTCTGCGCGAACTCGATCTGGACCTGCTCGTCGTCGTCGCCTACGGCCAGATCCTGCCGCGCAAGGTCCTTGCCCTGCCGCGGCTGGGCTGCTGGAACGTGCACGCTTCGCTGTTGCCGCGTTGGCGTGGCGCGGCGCCAATTCAGCGCGCGCTGCTCGCCGGCGACGCTGAAACCGGCGTATGCCTGATGCAGATGGAAGCGGGCCTCGACACTGGACCGGTGCTGCTCGAACGCAAGACCCCGATCGCATCCGACGACACCGGCGGCAGCCTGCACGACCGGCTCGCCGTGCTCGGAGCGGCTGTGCTCGCGGAAGGGCTGCGCCGCACGCTCGATGGCGCAGCGCTGCCGGCGACGCCGCAGACCGATCACGGCTTGACCTACGCGCACAAGCTCGACAAAGCCGAAGCGTTGCTCGACTGGAACGAACCGGCGCAGCTGCTCGAACGCAAGGTGCGCGCGTTCGATCCCTGGCCGGTCGCGGAAGCGAACGTAGCCGGTGAGCGATTGCGGGTGTGGCGGGCACGGCGTGAGCCGTCAGCGCTGAGCGGCGAGCGACCTGCGCCGGGCGGCATCATCGCCGCCGGGCGCGCTGGCATCGATGTGGCTTGTGGCGACGGCGTGCTGCGCCTGTTCGAAGTGCAGCGCGCCGGCGGACGGCGTTTGGCCGTAGCCGACTACCTGAATTCGCGCCCCGAGCTGAGCCGCCGGTGAGCACGGCCGCCGATCCGCGCGCGCTTGCCGCGCAGGCACTCGCCGACGTGGTTGCGGGGCAGTCGCTGCGTACGGCATTTGCGACATTTTCCACAAAGCTGGCGGACGCGCGCGATCGCGCGCTGCTGTCCAGCCTGCTGCATGAAGGCGCGCGCTGGTGGCTGCGCTACGACGCGGCGCTGAGCGAATTGCTCGAACAACCCTTGCGCCAGCGCGACGCAGCGATCCATGCGCTGCTCGTGCTCGGACTCGTGCAGCTGGAAGTCCTGCGCATGCCCGAATACGCGGCCGTCGCGGCGACGGTGGACGCCGCGCGAGCGCTGCGCAAGCCGCAACTGGCCGGCCTCGCCAACGCGGTGCTGCGGCGCTGGTTGCGCGAACGCGATGAGCGCAACGCCGCGCTCGATCGCGACGCGCCGAGGCGCAGCGCGCATCCGCAATGGCTTATCGACGCACTCGCCGCGAACTGGCCGGACGACGTCGAACAGATTCTCGCTGCAAACAACACGGTCGCGCCGCTGTGGCTGCGCGTGAACCGCCGCCGCACGACCCTCGCACAAATGGCCGCGCGCCTGCGCGACGCGGGCATCGAAAGCGCGCCGCACGCGCCGCTGCCCGACGCGCTGGTGCTCGCGCAGAGCCGTGACGTGACCACTTTGCCCGGCTACGCCGAAGGCGCGTTCTCGGTACAGGATGGGGCGGCGCAGTTCGCGCCCACGCTGCTGGATCTGCAGGATGGTCAGCGCGTGCTCGATGCCTGCGCGGCGCCGGGCGGCAAGAGCGCACATATTCTCGAGACCGCCGCTGTGGAGCTGCTCGCGCTCGATCGTGACGTCGCGCGCCTGCCGCGGCTGCGCGAAAATCTCGCGCGGCTCGGGCTGCACGCCGACGTCCGCGCCGGCGACGCCGCCAAATCGGGCAGCTGGCGGGATGGCCGCCTGTTCGATCGCATCCTGCTCGACGCGCCGTGTTCGGCGACGGGCATCATCCGCCGTCAGCCCGACATCAAATTGCACCGACGCGCCACCGATATCGACGCACTGGCGGCGACGCAGACGCGCCTGCTCGACGCGCTGTGGCCTATGCTGAGACCCGGCGGGCGCTTAGTCTATGCCACCTGTTCGGTGTTGGCGGCGGAGAATGCGCGGCAGATCGCCGCGTTTCTGCAGCGTCAGCCACAGGCGCGGTCGCTGCCGCCGAGCCTCGGTTGGCACGGCGCCGGAGCGGGCGAACAGAACCTGCCGGGCGCGAACGGCATGGACGGATTTTTTTATGCCATTGTGGAAAAAATCAATTAGTATATTTTTATGTTTTGCGGCGACGGCGTGCACGCGCACGCCGCCGGCGTTCGTCGTGCACAGCGCATCGATCGATGCCGGCGCACTCGCGGCGCGGTTGCAATGGCGTCCGGACGCGCGCGTGCTCGAGGCGCTCGATCATGGCATCGCCCTGCAGTTCGAGATCCGCGTGCAGGCGCAAGGCGCGGGAGTCTGGCCGGCGACCCTGGCCACGCAGACGCGCCGCTTGCAGCTGCGCTACTTTCCGCTGAGCCGGCAATATCAGTTGCGCGACCTGGACCTGAACCAGGCGCGCAGTTTCTCGGCACGCGCGCTCGCGCTCGCCGCGCTCGAAGACTTGCGCATGCCATTGACGGGTTGGAACGTCGCCGGCGCTGAACGTTACCGTCTGCAGATCGCGCTCGATCGCGACGCCTTGCCCGGCGCGCTGCGCCTGCCGGCGCTGCTGCAGCCCGCCTGGCGCCTGTGCAACGGGGAATACGCATGGCCCGCACGAGCCGGCTGACGCAATTCATCCGGCGCGCGCTGCCGGTGCTGGCGGTCGCGCTGCTACTCGCAGGCGCGTTGCTGCTCGCGAACGACGCCGCCGGCGACACCCATCTGGGCGCATGGTATCCGTGGATGCTCGGCGCCTGCGCGCTCGCGCTCGTGGCCCTGCTGGTGATGATCGTGCAGCGCCTGTGGCGACTGCGCGGCGAGTTGCACCGGAACGTGCCGGGCGCGCGCCTGAACCGGCGCGTGCTGCTGATGCTGATCATGCTCGCGCTGCCGCCGGTGCTGATCGTCTACGCGTTCTCGCTGAATTTCCTGCACGCCACGATCGACACTTGGTTCAATGTGCGCATGGAACGCGCGCTCGGCGAGGCGCTGGAGATCGGCCGCGTCTATCTCGACGAACGGCTGCATACGGCGCAGCAGACGGCGGCAACGAGCGCGCAGCAGCTCGCTGATGTTGCCGACGCCGAGCTGCAGGCGCGCCTGGATAATCTCATCGATGCGCAAGGCGCGTTGCAGTTGACCGTGTTCGGCGCCGACCAAAGCGTGCTCGCAACCGCCAGTTCCGACGCGCAACTGCTCGCGCCGCTGGTTCCGGATTCGGCCGTGCTGCTGCAGGTGCAGGGCGCCGGCCGCTATGCCGCCGCCGAACCGGTCGGTGCGCGTTTGCTGCTGCGCGTCGTGCAGCCGTTGCCCGGTGCCGCGCCCGGCGCGGCGCGTCTGCTGCAGACGTTATACCCGTTGCCCGCACAGATGCAGACGCTCACTTCCGGTGTCGAGCAGGCCAACTTCGATTTTCAACGTCTGAAATACCTGCGTGAATCGCTCAAGCTCACGTTCACGCTCGTGCTCACGTTCGTCTCGTTGCTGTCGGTGCTGTTCGCGCTGATGATGGCGTTCGGCATCGCGCGCCGGCTTACGGCACCGATCGGCCGCCTTGCCACCGCCACGCGCGCCGTCGGCGCCGGCCGCTACGATACGCCGCTGCCGATCCGCAGCGACGACGAACTCGGCTTCCTGCTCGCCTCATTCGGGCAGATGCAGCGCGAACTGGAACTTTCGAACGCGCGCCTGACGCGCAGCGCGCAGGAAACCGAAA
>Ga0163163_10000167_pt1 | contig 68931 bp, 60 predicted proteins | sample S65metaG_FD_119766 | JGI IMG/M metagenome (GOLD analysis project Ga0163163, IMG submission 119766) | Switchgrass rhizosphere microbial communities from Kellogg Biological Station, Michigan, USA - S6-5 metaG | ecosystem: Host-associated > Plants > Roots > Rhizosphere > Soil | place: USA...
GCCGCACGGGTCATGCCTTCATCATGTCCGCCAGCAACACCGATGCGGTCGAAGAGTACGATCCGGCGACCGACATGTGGAGTGTTCCCAAAGAGCGCATGCCAACCGCCCGCAGTGGCGGCGCTTGCGGCACCGACGGCCATAGGATTTATGTGGCGGGCGGCGAGGTCACTACCAAACAGCTCGTCGGCGCATTTCGAGCCATCGAGGCTTACGATCCCGCCATCAATTCCTGGATGACGCTGCCCCCCATGCCGATGCCGCGTCACGGCCTCGCCGGCGCTGTGATTGGCAATCGCTTCTACCTCGTCAGCGGGATGGTTCAGTCTGCCGGGGCACTGGTGATGCAAGACCCGAAACTTGAAGTGCACACCGCGGCGACAGACATCCTGGAGATACCGGGCACCAGGAGCGAGCCCACGAAGAGCGAAAGTGTGAAGGGCCAAACCAAGGTGTCAAATCAAAGCGAAAGCAAGTCCTACACCCGGTATGACATCAAAAGCCCCGAAGGACAAAAGATGCTGGCGAAGTACACGAAGGCCATCACCGTCATGCGCGAGCTGCCCACGCAGGATACGCATTCATGGAATTGGTGGTGGTACACCCATTGGGTCAAGGGTCCACCGGCTTTTCTGTGGGAACTATCCCGAACGCACAAAACGGATGTCGTCGCCGCACTGCCGGCGAATGTTCAAAGCCTCGCCGAGGCCACCTGGAACGGCTGCCAGGCTCACCCCTTCAATCCGGATAACCCTGAACAGTATCAACAGTGGTACTTCCTGCCCTGGCATCGCCTGATGCTTTATGAGTTCGAGCAGACGATTCGCGAGGTGCTGCACGACGACGACTTTACGCTTCCGTATTGGAATCCAGTCACCGGAAATGAGGCCGATCTCTCAATCCCGGTAGTGTTTCGCGATCCGGGCAGCCCCCTCTTTAACGGCACTCGCTGGCCCTGGGTCAATGGGGGTGAGCGGATCGATACCCTTTGGATGAACTGGCTGAGTTTGGACTGCCTCAACGAGAAGATCTATATAGACGCGCCCACCGGAAGCCTTGGGTTCTGCCCCAGACTCGATCAGAACCCGCATTTCTTCACACACATCGCCATCGGTGGCGATATGGCAGACTTCGCCACGGTCGGAGCCGACCCGCTCTTTTATCTGCATCACTGCAACCTGGACCGAGTTTGGGAAAGCTGGAACCGCCTGGGAAACAGCAATTCAACCGATCCCAAATACTTGAACCGCAAGTTCACTTACGCGGACCGGAACGGCAACCGCGTGGACATGCCCGTCAGCGCGGGCGACCGTATCGCGCAGCTTGGCTATGAGTATGACCGTTATGAGCAGGCGCCAAAGCCACAGCCGAAGTCACTGGCCCAGACTTCGTCTGCGCCGACTGTAACGACAGACCGCGACAGCGATGCGCCGGCGACCGGACGGTCGGCCGCTCCGGCCTGGAGCCTGAGCGATGCTTCCGGCAAAACTGTCGCTCTCAGCCAATACAAGGGCCGACCAGTGGTGTTGATTTTTTACGAGGGCTCGTCTTGCATCCGATGCGCGGGACAGCTTAACAGTTTCGCGCAGAAAGCCCGCGACTTCGCGAACGCCAACATCGACCTGGTTGCGATCGGTACCGATACCCCGGAGGAGCTGAGAAAGACGCAGGCCGATTCCCAGAAAGAAGGCGCTGTTCCCTTCCCACTGCTGTCCGATTCAAAACTGCAAGTGTTCAAAGCTTATCGTTGTGTCGATTTCGATAATCAGCCGATGCACGGAGTGTTCCTCATCGATGCGCAGGGGCGGATCCGCTCGCAGCGCATCAGCGACAAACCTTTCACCGATACGGCATTAGTGCTCAAGGAAGCAAAGGAGTTAGCGACCGAAGTGGCGGTGCGATAGCACTTCATTTTTCCTCGCTTAACAACAAGACGAAAGCTTGAGGTGTGACATGAAAACGATGATAGCAAAAACCTTTCTGGCACTGGTGCTGACGATGCCAACTACTATGCAGGCCTATGAGCGCGGCAAAGTGGAACGCTTCGCCACCCTGCCTGCGGGCGAAGCGCATCCCGAAGGCATCTGCGTTGATCGCGAGGGCAACGTCTATGTAGTCACGGTCGCAGCAGAGAAACCTCAAACAAGTGAGGGCACACTGCTCATATTCGACTCGATCGGCAAGCACCTGCGGACCGTCCGCATTGCCGGTTCGAGCCGAATGCTGCTGGACCTTCACTTCCATCCGCAAACCGGGCAACTGCTCGTGATTGATTATGGAGCCGCGAAGGTCCTGACCGTCGATCCCAATACGGGTGCCTCATCCGTGTTCATGACCGTCACGGGGGACCATCCCGGCCTCGACGGGATGACGTTCGACGCCGCGGGCAACCTTTATGTAACCGATGCGCACGAGGGCTTGATCTGGAAAGTCGGGCTAGCCGGCGGCGCGGGGACCATCTGGGTCAAGAGCCCGCTTCTCAAGCCGACCAGACCCCCGCCCGCCATAGGCGCCAACGGCCTGGCGTTTAATAACGAGCAGACGGCGTTGTTCGTCGCTAACACGGCGAATGACACGATCGTGAAGATCCCGGTGAGCGGCCAAGAGGTCGAGCCCGGTACGCCGGAAGTCTTCGTCAACCGCGCTGGCGGAGGACCGGACGGGATCATCATCGACGAAGAGGACAACCTCTGGATCGCGTGCAATCAGTCCGACGAGATCATGGTGATCGAGCCAACGCAAGGCCGGGTCATCGCGAAGCTCGGCGACTTCGGGGGCACCGACAAGGATGGCGCACCGATCGGTTTTCTCTGGTCGAACAGCCTTGTCTTTCACGGTGAGGACGTTCTTGTCACCAACCTATCCGCCGATATTGCCAAGGTCACTTCGCCGAGCCTGCGAACGGTCGATGGACCTTGGGCTGACCAAGTGAAGCTTCACACGGTGTCCAGGATCAAGAAGCACATACCCGTCATTCAGAGGTGAGTCACTGGAACCCAAAAACAGGAAACCTTCCAATGAACCGCAAATCGTCAAGGTCCTCGTTCTCGTCCTCGCTCATGGTCGTGATGCGCGTTGCTGCAAGGCTAAGACTTTGCATATCACTGCGAGCTTGCGTAATCCTGGCTGGTCTGTACCTGGGGAACTTTGTCCCTTCCTTCCTGGCTCAGCCGTCAAATTCGCCCTCTGACCAGAGCGGCTCGAAGAACGCGGGCAATACGTCAGCCGGCGAAAAGACCCATGCCGACGCCGAAGGATCCTCAGCGAGCAGCGTCTCAGAGCCTGCTCCCTTCGGCGGGGCGTGGGATTCCAGGCCGAAGTTGACGGGAAGCTGGGGTGGGCTGCGCGAGCAACTCCGCGACCACGGACTGACCTTCGACATCAGCGCGACCACGTACTACCAGGGAATTGCCAGCGGCGGCTTAGAGAGGGGATCCGAATTTGGGGGCCGCAATGATTATTGGCTCAATTTGGATGGTCAGAAGGCGGGGCTATGGCCAGGATTCTTCGTCACCCTTCATGGCGAAACCGTCTATGGCGATTCTGTTAACCGCGAAACTGGGGCGGTCGTGCCGGTGAATATCGGGCGGGCCCATCCCGTATTTTCCGGGACGGCGAGCGCTCTGACCGCCGTCAGGTTCACGCAGGCGCTCTCGGAAAACTTTGTCGTTTATGCTGGAAAGATCAACACGATCGATAACGTGCAGCAACCATTCATGCCGGGGCGCGGCCTTGACGCCGGCTTCATGAACGCCGCGTTCGTCTGGAATCCAATCCTCGGACGGACGATGAACTATGCGACGCTGGGAGCAGGGGCCGTCATCCTCTCCGAAGGTTACCCGGTCGCCTCGCTCAGTGTGTATGACACCCACGATGCCTCGACGACGACCGGCTTCAATGACGCTTTCGATAATGGGGCGATCATTTATCCGACCGTCAGCCTGCCGACGAAATTTTTCGGCATGCCGGGACACCAGAGCCTCTGGGGAGCGTACAGTTCCGGCCGCTATGGCATCGTAGACAAGCAGTCTCTGAATCAGATCCCGTCAGATCTAAACCCGACGAGTTTCGAACGCGGTACCTGGTGGATGACATACTTGTTCGACCAGGCGTTATGGGTGGACCACACAGATCAAACGCGCAGTTGGGGAGTTTTTGGCAGTTTGGGCATCAGCGACGGAAAACCAAACCCGATCCGCTGGTCTGGCATTTTCGGCCTCGGCGGGACCAGCCCGATTTCTGGCCGCAGATTCGATACCTTCGGCATCGCCTATTACTACCTGGGTTTCAGCGACGACTTCAAGGATGTCGCCCGAGTCATTACGCCCGTGCGCGACGAGCGCGGCCTGGAACTCTTTTACAATGCGGGGGTGACACCGTGGCTTCACATCACGCCTGACCTCCAAGTGATCACACCCATTCTGGGCGGGGCCAAGACCTCGCTTGTCCTAGGTCTCAGGATGAAGATTGATTTCTAACGGACCACGGCGCCGCGACGCCTTGGGGTTTGATTCCATGAACTGCGAAGAGCAACGGTGAAGATCGGCCTAGCCAACCGCGAGGTAATGCTAAAAAAATTACGGCTGAGATTACGTTGTCGCGCGGCCTCTTCAAAGAATTCGTCAACAAAATGCGGGCCAACCCATAGCGCGGATCGTCGCTCAAATCCACAGCTCCCAAGGCTGCATTTGCCTCCGTTTCCGGGGAATCGTGGGTATGTTCCAGGCAAGGAGATGATATGAAAAACCTTTTACTGAACTGGGACTTTTCGGCGGATCTTTTGAAGGCGATAGACCGGCTCGGTTTTGAACAAGCTTCCCGATGCGAGACGCGGCAATTGCCCTGCTACTAAACATACGGCGGCGAGGTGATAGTTTCTCGAAGGATTTCTATGATTCTTCCTGACAGGCGAGAAGAGTAGATTATCATCCCTGTAAATGCGCGGCATTTTCTCGCTCCTTGTTGCCACTCTTTCGCTGGGCCTGTCCCTGGCGGGAGCGGCCCCTGAATTCCCATCCACTCCAGCCGGCAACGTCCTTGCCGGTTATCTCGAAGCTGTGAATTCCGGTAACAGGGATAAGCTCGAAGCTTTCATCAAGGCGCATCGACCGGGCCGGCCTGACGCTCTCAATCGCATGCTCGACCTCCGGTGGAACACTGGCGGATTCGATCTGTATTTGATCGAATCCTCGCAAGCGCTGAACATTCAGGCTGTGCTGCATGAACGCGAAGGCAACGGCACTTATAACCGCATGTCGGTGAACGTGAGCGATGCGGAGCTGGCGGTGATCACCAACATTAGTCTGATGGTGATTCCCCCACCCACCGGCGCGCCAGTTCCCGAGCGGCTCACCCAACCGGCGGCGGTCGCGGCGTGGGAAGCCGAAATCGATAAAGCCGCTTCCACCGGGAAGTTCTCAGGCGTGTGGTTATGGGCCAAAAACGGCAAGGCGATCACGTCGGGCGCCAGGGGCAAAGCGGATCGCGAGACAGGAACCGACAACACGCTCAACACGCGGTTCCGCATCGGTTCGATGAACAAAATGTTCACGGCGGTCGCGACGCTTCAGTTGGTCGAACGTGGCAAGCTGTCGCTGGACGACACGATCGGAAAAATCCTGCCCGATTATCCGAACACCAATGTGGCGTCCAGGGTAAAGGTCCGGCACCTGTTGTCGCACACGGGCGGCACGGGTGACATTTTCGGTCCGCTGTTCGAAATGCGTCGGCTCGAATTAAAGACGCTTCAGGATTATGTGAAGCTGTACGGTAAGCGCGACCTCAAGTTCGAGCCTGGCACCAAATGGGAATACTCCAACTACGGATTCCTGCTGCTCGGCGTGCTGATCGAGAAGGTCTCGGGGAAGTCGTACTACGACTTCGTCGCCGAGAACATCTACAAAGTTGCCGGCATGACCAACTCGGGGTCCGAGCCGGAAAGTGTGGAGGTTGCCAACCGGAGCAAAGGCTATATGAGGCATCAGTTTGACATGGTTTCAAACGAACCGACGCTGCCATGGCGAGGAACCTCGGCGGGCGGCGGTTACACGACGGCCGCCGATCTGATGAAATTTGCCGGCGCGCTGATGTCGAACAAATTATTGAAGGCCGAGACGCTCGCCGAGGCAACGCGTCCGCAATTCACTAAGGGCGACTACGGCTTCGGATTCCAGGTCGGACGGCCAGACGAGCCGCGGTCCTACGGCCACGGCGGCAGCGCTCCGGGAATGAACGCGATTCTTCGCGTGTATCCGGAGTCGGGCCAGTCGGTGATCGTGTTGTGCAACCTGGACAGTCCTTCGGCTTCGCGCATGGGAGATTGGCTCCACGCCCGTATGCCACTCAAGTAGTTCCCGCAACAGCGATGCATCGGTGGAGAAAACTCGCCGCACCCAGCTAGCGTTTGGAACGCGTCACGCCCCACTGAATTGCCGGAAACGCCCAACCTCCAAAGGGAGGAGCGATCTCCTCGAGGTACTCCGGCTAGTCCTGGATCCTTCGCTTCCAGACTCGGAAGGCAGGCTACGCGGCGAGGACTTCTGGAACGGATTGGAGAAGACGTTTGCAGGTAATAAGATCACGATCAAAGTTTTCATCAAGGATTTTGACAACAATCGGCGCGCTCAGGCCATTCTCTTCGATCTCGTGGTTTGTGAAAAATGATTGGTGCAGACTCACTTACGAGTTCTACCCAAAGGATAAACCTGGAACAATTGAGGAAGGCCAATAGGACCGACACTGGGCCATGGTCCGGACGAGGTTAGGCGTGGTTAGGCGTTGCGGTCCTTTCGCTGATCGCTCATGCTCCTTTCCGTTTGAAACTGGATGGGCTGGCCTGAAGCCGGCTATTGAGCTGCATTGCCTCACTCGAAGGATGGCGTATCTGCAGCCTGCGGAGCAAGTGGTTCCAGCCTCGCATCCGCAGAAGTGAATCGCTGTTCCTTAAGCACAACTACTCCGCCAGGGATAACTTTGCGAACGGTACAACCTGACAAATCACATACAAGACCATGAATAGGACATCACCACACAAAGCAGTTCTCGCGGCCCTCCTGGCCGGCGGTCTCGCCCTGACGGCGTTGGCCGCTGATAGGAAGCCCAACATCATCCACATTGTCGCAGACGACCTGGGATGGAAGGACGTCGGTTTCAACGGCTGCACGGACATTAAGACACCGAACATAGACAAGCTTGCTGCGGGCGGTGCCAAGTTCACGCAGTTCTATGTTCAGCCAATGTGCACTCCCACGCGCGCGTGCCTGATGACGGGTCGTTATCCCTTCCGCTACGGCCTGCAAACGATCGTCATTCCGGGCCCCGCCGGTTACGGCCTCGACACCAGTGAGTGGCTCATGCCGCAGTGCCTCAAGGAAGCTGGCTACAAGACCGCTATCATTGGCAAATGGCATCTCGGCCACGCCGATATGAAGTATTGGCCTAAGCAACGCGGCTTCGACTACCAATACGGCGCGATGATCGGTGAGCTGGATTATTACACGCACAGCGACGGCGGCGTGCTCGACTGGTTCCGCAACAACAAGCCGGTCCACGAAAAGGGCTATACGACCCAGCTCCTCGGCAACGACGCCGTGAAGTACGTCAACGAACAGGACCCGAACAAACCGTTCTATCTCTACCTCACTTTCAACGCTCCGCACACGCCCTATCAAGCGCCGAAGGATTACATTGACCGCTACCTAAACATCGCCGACCCCACGCGCCGCACTTATGCCGGCATGGTGACGTGCCTTGACGACGAGATCGGCCGCGTGATCGCCGCGCTCGACAAGAAGGGATTGCGCGACAATACGCTCATCCTATTCAACAGCGACAACGGCGGCACGAAGAACGCGATGTTTGCAGGCCAGATGGCCGACTTGTCCAAGACCAAACTTCCGTGCGACAACGGCCCCTACCGTGACGGCAAAGGCTCGCTCTTCGAAGGGGGTTGCCGCGTTGCCGCCTGCGCCAACTGGCCCGGCCACATCAAGGCTCAGACCGTGGACGGGCTCATGCACGCCGTTGACCTCTATCCAACGTTTGCCGCGCTGGCCGGGGCGTCCACCGCGAAGTGCAAGCCGCTGGATGGCGTGAACGTCTGGGACACCATCGCCGAGGGGAAATCCTCACCGCGCTCCGAAGTCATCTACAACGTAGAGCCGTTCCGCGGCGGAGTGCGCCAGGGCGATTGGAAACTTATCTGGCGCACGCTGATCCCGACGAGCGTTGCTCTCTACAACCTCGGGGAAGACCCCTATGAAAAGAACGATCTCGCCGCCGCGCATCCCGACAAAGTGGCTGCGATGCAGGAGCGCCTCAACGCGCTGGGCAAAGAATCCGGAAAGCCGCTTGCGCTGGTTTATGTTGCGGGCGTGGGCCTGAAACATGGCAAGCCGCTCATGGCTTCTGAAGGACACGGCCCTGCCTTAGTCGAGGGTGACGGACATGCGATCACCGACGAAGGCATCGGCGAGCTCGAGAGCGAGGCCGCCCATCACTGATTTCCAGAACTCTACCGATCCCCATAAGCATGAATAAATACCACCCAAAACACTAACCCCGCCGCACGCGACCGGATAATTCAGCTTTGCCCGACATGAGCTGGCTGCCGGCAGAGGCCAGCTTTGACTCGATTCGGCTTTGATCAGGCGAGTGGCCGAAGCGTCGGCTCAAAGCCATACAGGAGCGCAAGCTCGAATTCGACAGCGACGAGTTTGAACTACCTCACTTCCAAACGGAAAGACACCGTCCCGTGCGTTCCGATACCTTGCTTGATGCGTTAGGACATCGGCCACGGGGCTCGAGTTCGCTCATCGAAAAACTGACCGATCGCGAGTTGAAGTTTTTCAACTAATCGGCCAGGGCAATGAATCCGTCCTTGGAGAACACACCGGGACTTCGCATGGTCCATTCTTACGTACACTACCGTCGTATCCTTTTTGGCTCTTACCAAGTCGCAAATGGAAAAGGGCAAAATTTTCCGATTTCAGAATTGAAATCCTCGGTGCTGTCGTGTTTCTCCTGCTGATCGTGCTGGAACCGATGCTTGTTTTTTCGCCCTGTTTGATGGAAGCGAAGCGAACTGGTTTGCGTGAGTACGGCCTGCTGGCCAGCCGGTATGTCAGAGAATTCGATCTCAAATGGGTGCGCGGCGGCACAAACGAGCAGGAACAGTTCATAGGCAGCGGCGACATCCAATCGCTGGCCGACCTGGGGAACAGCTTCCAGGTGATCCACGACATTCGACCGTTCCCGTTCGGCCGAGATATGGTCATCCAGGTTATCCTCATTCCACTGATACCAGTGTTGCCGCTGGTTTTGACCATGATCCCGCTGGAAGAGCTGATCAAGAAACTCGTTGGGGCCATTTTTTGATGCCGGTGAAATCGAACTGATGTAATGATTCAACTATCAGCTCCCGCTGTGGCGGGGCGGCAGGCGCAACAACCCATTAACGAAACAGAACCATGAGAACCACTCGCACACAAAACTTCGTCGTCACCGCGGTCAGCCGCCCCTCACTCACGACCGATCACCGATCACCGATCACCGGCCACCGGCCCACGACTGCCCGCCACTTCACACTTTGTCTGGGTCTCGCGACGGTGGCGCTCTTCACCGGCTGCACGCACCTTGGCCCCAAAACTGTGGCCGTGGACCGTTTCGACTACAGCACGGCCATCGGCGACTCCTGGAAACAGCAGACGCTCCTTAACATCATCAAGCTGCGCTACATGGACCTGCCCGTCTTCGTGGACGTGGCGTCCGTCGTCAGCGGCTACTCCATGCAAACGGGCGTCAGCGTCAATGGCACCGTCTCTGCGGAAAAGGCGGTGCAGGGCAACTTCGCGTCGATCGGTGGACAGGCCATTTACACCGACAGGCCCACCATCACCTACGTACCGCTGACCGGGGACAAGTTCATGCGCGGGCTCATTACGCCGATTGATCCGAAGAACATTTTCTTCCTGCTGCAGGCTGGCTACGCAGCGGATTTCATTCTGGCTCTGGCCGTTGAGTCGCTCAACGGTGTGCGCAACCGCTCGACATTCGGCGGGACGGTCCGGGAGGCGGACCCGGCATTTATCCGCGCGCTGGACTTGCTGCGTGATGTGCAGGGGGCCGGCGCGTTCGGCATGCGCGTCGAGGAGGACAAGGCCAAAGGCTCAACGGGCGTGGTGTTCTTCCAGCGTGACGACGTGCCCGCCGAGATCGCGGAAAAGGGGGCGGAAATCCGGCGGCTGCTCAAGCTGCCTGCGGAGCCGCATAAATTTGTGCTCACCTATTCGCCGATGCGCGGGGCCGAGAACGAACTGGCTGTAAACAGCCGTTCCATGCTGCAAATCATGCAAGCCTTTGCCACCTTTGTGGAGGTGCCCGAGGCCCATCTCAAGGACCGCAGCGCATGGCCTGCTCCTCAAATGGCCCCCACGGAGGAGGGCCGCCGGCAAATCGTGCGAATTCACAGCAGCAAGGATAAGCCGGCCTCCACCTTCGCCGCGGTGCGCTTCCGTGACTACTGGTTCTGGGTCGATAACGGCGACCTGCAAACCAAGCGCGCCCTCACAGTCGTCATGTTCTTCTTCACGCTGGCTGATACCGGTAGCCCCGAGAAACTGCCGCTGATCACTATCCCGGCTCAGTGATTTTCCGACCTGAAAAATCGGGTTATGAATTCAACACGACTGAAGTTGCCGCTTATGATAGCGGGCTTTGTGGTTGTTTTGTTGCCGCTTGCGGCAGCATTTACGGGAACCGCCGCCGAACCCGTCAGTTCCCTCAAGCCCATTGTCGTCACCAACTATGTTGTGACCACCAATGTGGTGCTGGTGACGGTTACCAATTACGTTGTTACCACAAATGCCGTCGTCACCACCAATATTCCCGCACCAGGTTCAGGCACGGTGACCCGTAAAAAGACCAAATCAAAACCACCACTGCCTGACCTGAGTTGGGTGCCGCCAGCAGATGAATTCGATTGGATTCAACTTAAATCCGGCGAGTGGCTGAGAGGCACGATCAAGGCCCTCCAGGAGCGGAAGCTGGAATTCGACAGCGAGGAATTGAAGCTGCTGACGTTCGACTGGAAGGACATTCGCCAGTTGCGGTCTCCGCGCTACAACGAATTACTGTACGGCGACAAACAGAAGGCTGCTGGACCGATTACGATCACTCCGGACCAGGTGACCGTCGCCGGCGACGAACCGATCACCTTCCCCCGAAGTGACCTCCAGAGTATCACCCCGGGCGGAACCAGAGAACGCTACTGGTCCGGAAAGGTTTCGGCGGGACTCACGGTACGCGCGGGCAATACCAAGTCGGTGGATTTCAACGCGCAGGTCAATCTGCAGCGCCGCACCCCGGACACGCGCTTCAAACTCGATTACCTCGGCAACCTTAATAGCCTTGACGATGTGGAAAGTGCCGACAATCACCGGGTCAACACCGAATTCGATCTTTGGCTGTCTCGACGATTATTTTTGATCCTGCCTGCATTCGAGTTCTATAAAGATCCATTCCAGAATATTGACCGTCGTTTCACTGTCGGCGGCGGCCTGGGTTACGACATTTTTGCCCGCCCGAATCTGGAGTGGAGTGTCACGACCGGCCCGGCCTATCAGCATACCCGGTTCGAATCCGTTCAGGCTGGCGAGCCACCGGACCGCGGCACGGCGGCCATGACGTTCGGAACTCTCTTCGACTGGCAGATCACGCGCCGGATTGGTTTCATCTTTGAATACCGTGGCCAATACACTGACCGCGACGTCGGAGAAACCTTTCACCACACTGTGGCCACGTTGGAACTCGATCTCACCAAACGGTTCGAGTTCGACGTTTCCCTTGTCTGGGACCGCATACAAAGCCCCCAGCCTGAGAGCGACGGCACCATCCCTAAGCAGGACGATTTGCGCCTCGTCCTAGGACTGGGCGTAAGATTCTGAGTGTCCGTTTCAGGATCAGCGCGGCTTGCCAGGAGGAGATAGGAGTTAGGCGTAAAACGTGAAACGTTAAACGTGACTGGGAAGGACCGCGGCACCACGGACTACTGACAATGGGACGAAACGGACGTAACGGACAAAACAGAAAACCACGAATGGACGCGAATGGACATGAAGTTGCAAGGTGTGCAAGGCTACTGAGCCGGTGCGTTCGTCAGAACTTCGGGAGCGATTTTCAGGAGGGCGTTGGTTGCTGCTTTACGCACGTGGGCACTATGGTTTGTGAGACAGGTAAGGAGAGTAGGTACGGCAGAGGCAGCTTGAGGACCGAATTTGGCCAAGGCGCTCGAGGCTATCCAGATGAAGACTTCAGCATCCTCGTCGATAGCTTTTTGCTGCATGGTGAATATGCGAAGGTCCAGAGCCGGAACTACGAGGTCAGGGTTGAGCCGAAGTTCGCCCAGAGAGTAAAGCGCAAACTGTCTCAGCCCGAAATCAGGGTCGTCAATACACTTGACAAGAACGGGAACAGCAGGAGCTGCGTTGGTGCCAAGGTAATGCATATATCTTGCTGCAATGATCGAGCGAGTGGGCACGGGGATATTAGTCAGGACGGCCATGAGGGGCGGCAGTGCGTCAGGGCCGAGGTGTGGGAGTACGAAGGCCGCTTTGTTAACAAAGTCATCGTTAGTGCTATTGAGCAAATGCGTGAGTTCTGGGATAGCCGGCGCTGCGACGGGGCCGAGTGCTGCGAGCGCGTCGGTCGCTCGTTTGAAACGCAACCACCTCTGGTCTTCGAGGAGTCGTTTTCGGAGAGTTGCAGGGATGGGCATGCTGTTCACGACCCGACGGAACCTGGCCGCTCGCCGGATCTGAGACAGCCGGTCTGGGTCCTGGGAACGGATCCACTGCAGGAGCAGGGGCAGCCCATTGGTTCCGATGTGCAGGATAGCTTCCTCCGGTTCTCGGCGTGCTTCTGGTGTGGCCGCGGGATCATAACTGACGAGCCACTGGCTCAAAGTCCGACCCTGGTACTTTGGCTCTTTGGGACTCAGGATGAGAAAGAGGACTGCTACTCCAAGGAGCAGCATCGTAGAGATGAGCTTGGTCCTGCGGCGCGGCACATGACCAGATTGGCATGACTAGGGAAGGAGCGGAAGCTGGAATGGGGTTACTGGATCGCCTGGCTGTGTTGCCGGGGGATGATGTTTTCTTTGTTCCTTGTGAGTAGGGGACGAATGCCTCGCCCCTTTTTGTCTTAGCTGCTTCATCCATCACATGCTGCCAGGTCCGGGAACTGAAGGCTGGGTCACTGTGCTGGAGATACACGCGAGCGAGCCGCAGATTCATGGCTGGCTGCTTATGAGCCTCGTTCATCCCGAGGAGCAGGCGTTCACCTTCTGCCGATCTTTTGTGTTCAGACTTTGGAAGTTTTTGGTGCTGTTGTCGAAGGCTCACAACTGTTAGCCAAAACCGTTAGCCATTTGGTCGACCATCCTCCTAATCCTTTGCCGCAGAGACGGTAAGGTCTGGAGCCAATGGCCGGGATTGAACCGGCGACCGACGGTTTACGAATACGAAACCGAAGCTTTTTCTAAACGTCTAGCTTTCTATAACTTACAGCATCACAACTTTTTAAAAAACATTGCTCTTTGGCACCAATAGGCACGAACGGGCACTAAAAGGCGTGTTTTATGTCATGCTGGCGTCATGTAATTTCCAATGTTCACTTGTAATCTTTCCCTGTGACTGTTTCCAATCGTTTCGTTAGCATCTGTCCCCGTGCCGAGAAAATCAGACCTGCCGTTCGGGAGCGAGTTCTCCCCAAACCAAATTTCTTTGCCCGAAGTGCTACAATTCGCTAGCCAACATGGGGGAGACTGGAAGGCTTTTGAGAATGCAGTTTATGGAAGGTATTTCAAAGGCAATAAGACGAGCGAATACAACCGCCGAAAACTGGCGAACAACACCAAGCTCGGAATGATTGCTTACGGAATTGTGGACAGGGAAGCGAGGTTGACTGAATTCGGCAACAAACTTTTGGCGTGTCCTGATGATAAGTCCCGTTATGAATTGCTCGGGCGTTACATCCTGTTAAACCTTCACGGGATGAATCTCGTTCAGTGCATTTTGGACATGAATGCGGCAGGGGAAACGGTTGATTTGATTTCCCTACGGGAGCGGCTGGAAGAAAGGGGCATCCACTATCCACGGGGCGGGAAGCATCCAAGTATGATGCGACTTTGGTTGGCAAAGGCAGGTGTGTTTGATGATTCTGGTTACAGAGTCAACGAAGCGGTTTTGCAGAAATTGGCAGGCACTTCCGCCGATGACTTCAACGTCCTTGCGATGCTATCCAAAGAACAACAAACCTTTTTGAAAGCATTGGCGAATCTTCCCGCAGGCGAGTACGCATCGAATGAGATTGAAAAACTCGCAACGACAAGTTTCGGGGTGAAGTTCAACGAGAAAAATCTCCCGAAGCAAGTTCTCTATCCTTTAGAAGAAGCGGGGTACATCACACTTATCCGTGGCACCAAGGATGGTGGACGAGGGGCAAAGCCTTTTATGGTGAAGGCAACCCCAAAATTCGTTGCCGATGTCATCACTCCCCTAATTGCCCAACTGGAGAAGCAACTCACGCCCGAGTTGCGTCCGTTTCTCCGCAAGCCGCTTGCCGAAATTGTTGACGAACTTGGAGTGAGCAACAAACACGTCAGGGGGCTGGCACTGGAAGCACTCTGCATAAACCTGATGCGACTGCTTGACCTTCAGTATGTCGCAACAAGGTTACGGGGCACTGTAACGGGTGGGGCGGAAGTTGACGTTATTTTCGATTCATCTCGCCTTGTATTCTCCCGCTGGCAAGTTCAGTGCAAGAACACGTCCAACGTTTCGCTTGATGACGTGGCAAAGGAAGTCGGGATTACGCACTTTCTGAAATCAAACGTTATTGTTGTCGTGACAACGGGGCAGATTGGGAATGAAGCGAGAAGATACGGCAACAAGATAATGACGGATTCAAACCTTGCTATTGTCTTGATTGACGGCAGGGACCTGAAAGGCATTATACTCTCGCCGTGCTCCATCGTTGACGTGTTCCGTAGGGAAGCGAGACACGCAATGAGGTTGAAAACGCTCGAATTGTGAGTCGCCCGAATATGCCGAATGATTTGAAGAAACGTCCCCCGAAAGTTTATCATAAGACAAAGTGGGGGAAAATTGTCTTAGGGGACGCTCTGCAATTTTTGCCTTCGATTCCCGACGCTTCCATCAACCTCGTAATGACTTCACCCCCGTTTGGTCTGGTGCGGAAGAAGGATTACGGGAATGTTGACGCCACGGACTACCTTGAATGGTTCCGCCCGTTCGGAAAAGAAATCTTTCGGGTTCTCGGTGAAAGCGGTTCTTTCGTTTTGGATATTGGCGGAGCGTGGAACGCAGGCTTTCCAACTCGCTCCCTTTACCACTACGAACTTGTAATAATGCTGTGCAAGGAAATCGGATTCCACCTTGCACAAGAATTTTTCTGGTGGAACCCGTCGAAACTGCCAACACCTGCCGAATGGGTTACGGTGCGGCGGGTGCGGGTGAAAGATGCGGTCAATTGCGTCTGGTGGTTGAGCAAAACCCCTTTTCCCAAAGCTAGCAATCGCAGAGTATTGACGCCGTACAGCGCTTCAATGAAACAGTTGCTTCGATTCGGATACAAGGCAAAGTTACGCCCGAGCGGACACGACATAAGCGAAAAATTTTCGATTGATAACGGAGCGGCAATTCCGCCGAATTTAATTGCCCTCGCCAACACGGAAAGCAATTCGTCATATCTGCGGTACTGCGAGGAACACCAAATCAAACCGCACCCTGCTCGATTCCCTTCCGACTTGCCTGAGTTTTTTGTTCGGATGCTCACAGAAGAAAACGACTTCGTGATTGACCCATTTGCGGGGTCTTGTGTGACGGGCGAGGTTTGCGAAGCCCTTCACCGCCGTTTCGTTTGTTGCGAACTGGTAGAAGATTATTTGCAAGGTGCGGTCCATCGCTTTGACCAGAAACGGACGGGCGAGAGACGCCCAGTCCCCGAGTACTCAATCAATCATCCTGCGGCTTTGTGGAACGGAATTCCGAAAGACACGCTTCCTATTGATGGCGGAAAGAAACGAGCGAAGAAACAAGCGATAATGAAGCTTATCTGAGATTTCTGCGGGTTGAATGCGTAGGGGCAAATGCGATTCGCATTTGCCCATCGCATTTGCCCCGTCCATGAGAGTGCCAACGCTATGGAGTCAGAAGCCTGAAAAAAGTTGATTCCAAAGCGGGTTCCAAATCGATGTCCTAATTCAAGGGCACCATTTGCAGGCGCATTTGCCCCGATGCTGTTGCGCAAGAAGCACAGGTTTGATAGCTTTGTCCAATCGAAAGGAAAACATCACGAAAATAGCCTAAAACAACAACAATTTGCGTAGCTTTCGGCTGCGGTGTGCCTTGAAATCTGGACAGTTTTAGTCACGAAACCGAGCCGAGTTCACGCCCAAATCGGGCGTGGCTTGGCGTCATTCGTGACGGGTTCGTCCAGAACCCCAAGGCGTTGGCGTTGAGTTCACGCCCTTCTTTTTTCCGCTCCATAGCACCGCAAACAACTGGGACATAGCTATGGGTTTACAAAACGAAGATAAGCCAGATGTTCTGTCTGAAGCCGAATGGGACCGTTTGCGTGAGGCACAAGAAAAGAATTTGGTCGGGTATCCTGTTGCAGAAAGGAAGGAATTCGAACCCGCTGCGAAACCTCGTCTTCCGAAGTGGCGCAGGTTCCTTTTTGGATTAGAAACCGTGCTGGGAGTGGGGTTGTTAGCTTTGGGCCTCTGGCTTGGATACCACGCTTGCGTTGAATTTGGCTTCATCCAGAGTAGCAGCACGAAAGGCGGTTGGGAACATTTGGGGCAACAGAACGCAAGAGACGGTAATTTTGCCGCAGCCAACTATTATCAATCACAGGCTCGTGGTGCACAGGACACAGACGACCGTCGAGTGCAATTGGCTTTTCTTGTCCTACTAGCTGCGGGCGGATTGATTGTATGGGGTGGTAAACTGATACTATCAAAGGTTCTCGAAGTATTCGCACCTGACTGAAACGCTAATTTGTGGTTTTCATAACTTGCGCCCGTTTTGGTGATCCCAAAACGTTCATTGAACAAATCGGCGCAAGTTCTCGTGGCGTGTCGAAGCATCGCCTTGCTCAGTCCCGAACAAAAATCGGAGTTCCTGTTGACCAAATCACTCAAGGCATTAGGTTGACTGCATCTTAAATCACGAGGACAGAAACTCAACTTCGTATGCAGCACAGTGAGTTGAAGAGGAAAAATAAACAAGAGTTGGAGAGAGCAAGACAAAATATTGAGGATATCCACAATGTTACTCTTCGCCTGTGGAAGAACTTGGCGAGGAGCAGAGACTTGAGGCTGAACATGAAAAAGTTGCATCCGCCATGCCAAGGCTGGCACCTTACTCACTGGGCAGCGAATCAGGAGATTTTGGACCAAAAGAATAACTTGCCAAATGGGGATACTTCCCGGTAGTTTACAAGGAGCCGTTAAGCTTTTTTGAGGCCCGAGCGAAGAACCGCCTTCCAAAATCTTTTTGTCTGCTCTTTCAGCGTCCAGACGTAGTTCTTCGCAGAAACCCGGAATATTTTTTGATAATACAGCCTTCAGACGGCACGTTTCCTGTCATTCTCCTCGCTGAGGACCACCCCGACGATGTATTCGTTTTCCGTCTTGCACTTCAAAAGGCGGGCCTCAGCAATTCTCTCTTTGTCGCCCGTGATGGCCAAGAAGCCATAGATTATTTGGGCGGTGAAGGGCCTTACGCCTGTCGTCAGAGCTACCCACTCCCCAAGCTTTTTCTGTTGGACCTAAAAATGCCTCGGATGGACGGCTTCGATGTTCTTACTTGGTTGAAGGACCGTCCCGAGTTTGACGAACTTCCTGTCGTTGTGCTTAGCACTTCCAGCCTTGATGATGACATCCAAAAAGCAAAGAAGCTCGGAGCCGACGATTACCGAGTTAAACCCACCGGAACAGAGTTAGTAAGGTTGCTTCAGGAACTTCACGCCTCGTGGTTAAAGGGAACGGATACTCTTCTGAAAAATTTTGGACGGTCAGAAAAACCGCCCTCTGAAACAGCTTAACGATTTCTGTAATGTCGCCTTAATGTTGAGTTGCTGGTAAAGGCTATATTTGTATTTTTCGGATTTTCAATACTCGGAGGTTTGAGCCACACAATGGTTTTTTTAAGGACACGGCATTGTTTGCGAAGTTTTCCCGCTCGATATAGCGTGTAGATAATCGGAGTGTTGTTCAACAAACGCCGACTGCTAGCATCTTTCAAAATCAGGCCGTTGACCTCGCTGTTGGAAACACCTGAGGCAACCCGTTTTCCGTCTCGGTAAACGTCATAGGTTCTGGTTTTGGATTGGTCCATATGAGCCACGTGTTCACCTTACGTGAGGGCGAAAAGAACCAAAAGAGGGTAATTTTCCCCCTTGCAAGGTCTGTTCGGTCACTTGTAAGTGGAGAAACGAGGGGAAACAGCGGAGAGAGGATAAGAAGCCCGCTGGTTCCCCCGTGGCATAAAGGTCAGACTGGCGTTTTCCTTTAGAGTCTAGTAGAAATAAAAAACCCAGACCCTAAGATGACAAAACGAACCCGCCAGTTCTCAAGCTTCGACCTTTTTTAATGGGGCACAACCAGAGGATGGTTTGTTCCCGTTAAAGCTTTAAAGCGTCCACGTGACGCCAAAATCAATTTCTTCGTCCTTATAGTTTGCAATCAAAGTATAGTAGAAGGGGCGAGCCAATGTTCCGTCTGGATTGACCGCAATTTTCGGCGCTTCTTGATTCAAAAGTTCCTCTTTTTCTCTTTTGATTTCTTCAAGCCCCGCCAATTGATGGGGTTCCAATGGACGACCATCACCAACAATCTCTATATCCATCTTCCTAAGATTTGCTTTGAGATTTTTGATACTTCTCTCAATGCGTTCTACTTTGTTATTACTTACCGTTTTTTGGTTAATTTCTTGCAGACCTTCCAAAATGCTTCGAGCGTTCGCCAGCGCACACGCCACACTTTCGCCAGACCCAAAACTATCCCATAAGCTTACAAATGTTAGTTCAGGACTATACTTTTTGGAGTTTACGCCTGCATCGTATCTAGCCAAAATTCCCGAAATTTGACCCTCGTTCATTGCGGCTTTCTCCTTAAGTGCGACCGATAAGTAATCACGAAATATTTTAGCCTCGTTATTCATAAAGCTTTAGTTTCCTTCTTCGTTAAGCTTTTCCCTCGTCACACGAACAAGTTCATTGAGACGATGCAAAAACTCTGTGTTAGTTTCCGCTTGCAGGTCGTTTGAAATTGCAGGGTCAACGCCAAGGTGTTTGCTGTCGTTAAACGTTTCCCAATTCTTTTGACTGTTATACTTTTGAAATGCACTCATATTATTAATTACACCTTTTTAGTTTACTTAAATCTGGCCCCAGTCGTTTTGATAGACAATTTCGTCATAAGGGGACATCGAAGCATCAAGCTTCCGCAATCGCCCTTCCTTAATCATGGTGTTCACGAATTTTAAAAAGTAAGATTTCAAAATTTCAACGGGAATTTCCAGTCCCCTTGACCGATTTAGACAGTCGCTCATTGTGAAGCTTTTGTATCCGAGGATTAGGCTATTGACTACAAGTAGAAAATCACTGGCATAAGTATTACTTCCGTTATCTAGTTTCGGAAGTTTGCTTACAAACTCCTGATTGATTTCTGTTGGACTTTTTAACGTCTGGACTGTTAGACCTTTATTTGTTTGCATATGTTACCTTATGTTTCTTTGTTTCTTCTTATTCATTTCCGCTTCCTTGACAAGACTTTCAAGCTGGCTGTAGGGCACCAATCGATTACGCTTTCTTAATGGCGAAACGGTTAACACACCCCGTGCAATCAATAAATTCAAAGCTTTGCGTGATATGCCCAACAGGTCAGCCGCTTTATTAGTTGTTAGCATTAAACGTTCTGGTTTCATTTATACTTATATATACACGTAAGAAGTTCACAACGTCCGAGAAAGTTATTTAGCACACAAGAGAAGCCATAAGTAGACAAGTAAACCTTGATGAGCCAGCAAAGGATTAAGTAAAGTTTGGTTTCTGACTCAAAATAAGGCTTTTGGGGAGGTCTGAATTATTTTTATTCAGTGGGCGGGGCAACCGGGCAAAAAGAAAGCCTCAAACGGGGTAAGGTCTGAGGCTTCTAGTTATGGTTCTGTGCTGTGTCGAGAATGTTACAAACTCGAACGGTTCAAGATATGTTACATTCACGCCCGCTAAATTAACAAACAATCTTTATTAAACAATGGGCGTTCCAGCTTTGGGGAACCAGAACGCCCTATCGAATAAACAGAGCTTTGAGAACTGCTAAAGATTAGACAATGTTCCAAGCGACTTATTCATTGCGCACGCCATGACGAATATTTTGTTAATTGAATAGTCTCACACTTAGAATAGTTTTGACAAAGTGAATTGTTGGTGATTATGGCCATGTCGTCTTGTCAGTGCTTAGAGAATGCAGAGAGCTTTGGGGGTGTTCAAAAAGACAGCCTTGTAGATATGCTTTTGCGTTATCCTTCCACCAATAACCCCATTGCCTACCATCTAGCTCAAGTCAACTGGTCCATTTTCGGCACCCTTACATGGCAAGTCGATTCTCGCAGCATAAACACGGCAACAGCAAAGACTTTGAGAATGAATGACTTTCGCTGGTTAATGCTAAATGCCTGCGCAATCCTACGTATCAAGACCAAGCGTTTGGCTTTTTACCGAAAGACTGAATGGGGCGGGGGCGACCGTGCGCACTATAACTTTTTGATAGCAAAGGATGGGTTGCCCGCTGATGTCACAGCCAAAACTTTAGCTGACACATTGAGCAGAGTTTGGCGTCAGCCGAGCGGACATAGGGGATTGTGTGAAATTGAGCCTTTCGACAACGAAACACATTTGCAAGGTGTCTTATATCAATGCAAGTATGAATTTGATGCTACAAGCAGCCAGTTTGAGTGTGATGAGTATCGCTCGCCCGCTTTATCAAAGATTCTACAAAAGAACTCGGGCAATGTGTTAAGTCCTTGATAATGAATGGCAGCATTCTGTAAGTGATTGATACTCTTTTATATAAAGTTTTAAAATGTAAAGTTTGGTTGAGTATTGACTTTAGCAAACTTTGCTTTTAGTGTGCCCGTCATGAAATCCAACAAACAAGCCACTAAATGGGACAAGGTAAGGTCAGATATTCAACAATTACGCACGGAGTTTGAGCGTAAAAGGAAGGAACTAGAATCGAAACTTCTGGGAGATGAGATTAAAAAACTAACAGATTCTTTATCAAGCGCTGTGCAACTGGTAAAGGAAACCCCGCCAGACGTTCGCAGAACCATACTTGCTGATGTCGAAGTTAGGAGACTGGTCAAATCCCTCTCGCCCCCGCAAACAAGCGCTAAAAATGGCTCTGGCGTTCGTAGGTCCAAGATATCAGATGAAGATATTCTAGCTTTCCTTTCCGACTGGCGGACTACAAGCGAGATAGTTTCGCACTTCAACAGCAACTATGCCACCGTGGGCAATAGAATGAGACAGTTAGCGGGAAAGATTATTAGTGATAAAAAGGGGCGGGGCACATCTTACAAGGTTAAGTGAAGCATCAAAGTCGAACGCTCCCCCGTCAAATAGCGCCCAACACCCTCTTGACCCCGGTAGCGGTCCATACCCGCCCGCCCCTGCTAGTTCTCTCGCCCCGTTTAGTAAGGCATGAAGCTATAGCATTGTATGATGTCACGCCCGCAGATTGAACTTCTCTTATAGCTTTGTGAGCAGACGCAGCAAAGGCTCGCTTCTGCGCTTGGATGGCGATTAGAGCGTTCTTTCTGGCATCAGCTAGCTTTGGGTTACCGAGAATCACGCCACGAGCCCGAGCGACAGCTAGTCCTTGGGAAGTCCTAAGACTTATAAGATTTCTTTCGTGTTGACTAACGCACGCTAGTATAGACAAACAGAAACGGTCAATGTTAGGCAGGTCACAGCAAATGAAGTCTAAATTACTGTCCATTAACATCATAAGGAAGGCAGCATTTCTGCTCAAGCGGTCCAAACGACTTATTAAAAGCTTTGCCTTCAACTGTTTACATAAAGCAATAGCTGCTTGTAACTGGGGACGGTTGTCATTAGTCCCAGTTTCGACTTCATCAAAGACCCGTAGTAACTCCGCATTAGGGACGCTAGCAAGATACCGTTGTAATGCTTCTCTTTGAGCGGGGATACTATAAGCTTCACCCTGAACTTTAGTTGAACACCTGCAATACCCGATAAATTTCATACCTCAAGAATGGCAACTAGTTAGGCTTTGTCAAACCTAAATGTTGAATAAGCTTTGATATGAACGGATATGAGGGGTTTGATTGTCTCAAAAGTATTCATAAAGTATGCCAACGCTTTACTTAAAAGTAGCTTCAAAGTAAACAAAGTTTGTTGACAAGCCGCCTAAAGGTAAGGGTTGAAACTAAGTCAAAGCTTTAATGTATTCTCAAGTTTAGTTAGGATAACTACTAGAAGAATATACCACTCTTGTTTATGCTTTATTTGAAGAAAGCTAATGGTCAAGTAGCCCTGAAGGGTATTTTTCATTTTTAAGGGGCGCTTCTCTTCAAAAATTTGTCAATCATAAATCCCGCTAGTAATGGAACAGTCTTGCTTGAAAAAGCAGGAATGATACTTTAACAACCCATGGACCCTTACGAGATGCCAACGAGCTTCAAGGTTTCCTCCAATTGTTTAGAGAAATGGGATACCCCAGAGTTTGAAGATGCCTTTCTGTGTGAGCTAATGGACAACGAAGGCAAGTTGCCGTTGGATGATTTGTGTTCAAGCAGGGGCTATCATGAAGATGGTTCGGCGGAAGTTACAGACCTTAAGCTAGAGGACAAGTCAACCCGATTGATTAAAGGAAGTGTTCACGTGTCCTTCACGGAACTATCTCCAACGGGGTGCCGTGACCACGATTGGAAAGATAACGTTACGGACAGGATTTATTTCTCTCTGGACTTAGACAGTGGAATTGTCACGCTTGAACCTCCCCGATTACGACGACAGTATGAATCCGATGAATTCTGACAGTTAACCCTTTTTTTCATTAATTAAAGTTTTATATAATCGCCCGCCTGCATTCATCTATTTGCATTTACCAGTCATAGGTAAGCAATCGAGCTTTTACCCATCACTGGTAAGCAATCCGCATCAGAAAAGACCTTGACTTGCGCCCAAGTCCTTGACAAGATTAGGTATGCTCCAACCGGAGATTTTGACTAAAGCTTGTTCAGATGTATCTAAGTCTGATAAGTCCTCCCCGTGGCGTGATAAGCGGGGTATTGCTGATTACTATGGCGTATGCGAGCGGACCATCACAAACCTTATGGCCAAACGACAGATTCCTTTTAAGAAGATTGGTCGATGCGTGCGGTTCAATATCGATATATGTGATAAAGCTTTTGAAAACTCGTGCTTAAAAAGCGTTGGTCAATTTTGAGGTGGGCGCAGATTCCAATACTTCTCGGCCTCAGCCTTCCCCACAAGTGTCTTGTAATGCCGATGAATTATATCAGTCGAGTTGCCCATAATATCGGCGGTCTGTGCAATATTTTGATACATCGCCAAATGATAGCTTCCAAACGAATGGCGCAATGCATTTGGTTTCCAATCGAAGCCCACAGATTCAAGCAACTGGTCTTTACTCTTTCGGAACTTTCTTGAGTCACTGTAAATGGGTCCATTTTTCAAGGCTTCTTTGCAGGGTTCAAGCCATGCAATCAGCGTTGGGTTCATCTCAATCATACGCTGGCCTCGCTTCTTTGCTACGTCTGCGCCGATGGTAATTGCTTTATTGTCGAAGTTAATTGCAGTTCCCGCCAATCGCATCTGCTCGGCGCTTCTAACACCAGCAAACAACCCAATGGCTACGTAAGGTAACAATCCAAACTTGTCTGCATGTTTCAATAAAGCTTCTGCTTCTGTCAGTGAATAAATCTCTGGCGTTGTCTCATCTACCATAGGACGGTCAATGCTAGCGGCAACATTTGAGTCTGCCCATTTGTGCCGAATTGCGTATCCATAAAGCTGAGAAACTTTAGTCAAGAAGTTGATGCGTGTCCGTGGTTTCCAATCTTCGTCCATCACCCACTCTCTCAAGTCATCTAAAGTAATTTCGGATAGCTTTGAATCGCCAAAATCAGTTGCGAACGTGTTCAGCCTGTGTTTCAAGTCGCTAATGGTTCTAGGGCGCAGATTGCGAGCTTCTGAGTCTGCAAGATATCGTGTGATTATCTCTTTCACTGGCGGGGCAGACTTATAAGCCAGCACATGTTTGTCATAGTAACGGGCCGCTTCGAAGATTGTGATACTGTGCGGGGAAAGAATTTGATACGCTCTGGTTGCATCGACTCGAACATAGTCAGGAAGGGAAAATGCTGCTACGCCTTCATTGCCTCTTTGGATTCTGGCTTGCTCCGCTCGGGTCTGCGCTTCCTTCTCGGTTGAGTAACCGGGGCGACCACCGCCCACGGCTCGCAAATCCACGTAATACGTAAGCTGACCACTACGGTTCGGTTGTTGATAGATAGACGGCCATTGTTTAGGGCGTTTGCTCTGGGTTTTGCTCATAATGATGCCCAGAACGTCATGCACACGTCATGCATTGTCAAGAGCGAAAAAGATTGATGCTCTGTAAGTTGTTGTGAATTATAACTTTGAAGTGGAGCCAATGGCCGGGATTGAACCGGCGACCGACGGTTTACGAAACCGTTGCTCTACCACTGAGCTACATTGGCTTCCGAAAGGGATCGCGAGACTGATCCTCAGCTTTTCAAGAGGGGGCTGACTCTCCCCGTGAACGCCAGAGTATAGCAAAGCTTCTTTGGTGTGGTCCGTCAAGAGGAAGATCCTCTGCGGGGAATTATGCCTTTGGCGTGTCTTGGAGACTTCTGTGTGATCAAGACAAATTGGAGACCGGCTGAGTTGAGCGATGATCTACGCCGGCAAGAATTGAGCGTTCCCTCCTAAATTCAATTTATGTGCAATCAGGCTGCTGGGATCCGGGAGTCAAGAATTTCGTAAAAACGGTGCGGTCAGGCTGGGCGAGTGTTTCTGTTAAGTGCCATCATGTGGTTGATTTGTCTATGTCACGGAGGCCTTGCAATCTACCTGGGGTTGGAAGGCCTGTTTTTTAGCGTTGATTTATCCTTCTGGCTGAGCCTTAAGTTAGGTTAATGTGCCTCCGGGCGTCGGCCTTTCGGGTTTGGACCAGTGCCGTACTGTGTCTGACGGCACGAATGCTGAGCGCATCCGATGCACCCTCGGATTGGGGTTCTACCACAGAGTATATCATCGATAAAGTTCCGCTGTCGCAACAGATCACTCCTCGCGCGATTCTCCAAACCCGCGATGGGTACCTTTGGGTCGGGACCTACAAAGGACTAAACCGGTTCGACGGTATCCGGCAGTTGACTTTTGACGTGGTCAACACGCCGACCCTTTCGTCGGATGCCGTGGGCGTGTTGTATGAAGATCGCTCGGGCGATCTTTGGGCTGGCACCGACGATGGCGGCGTGATTCGTTATCGGCAGGGAACATTTCAAGCCTTTGGCCCGGCACAAGGCTTGACCAGCAGCGAGGTGAGCGCGATTTGCGAGGATCTTGCTGGCAAACTCTGGGTCGGCACTCGTCATGGTTTGTTCCATCGGATCGAAGAAAGGTTTGCGGAGCTGCCATCGACGAACTTTTTGACGAAAGCAAGAATTAGCGCGCTGGTGCCAGCGGCAGACGGGACCCTCTGGGTGGGAACGTCCAGGGGTTTATTCCGATTGGAAGGCGACAATACCGAGCCAGTAGCGGTCGTGACGAACCGCTACGTGGAAGCCCTTGCGATGGATCGACACGGAGTGCTTTGGGCCGCGTTGGATTCACGGAGCAATGCACGTATCATGGGCGATCAGGTCAATTGGCTCCCGTTCCGGTATGCCTGGTTTCAACCTGGAAATCCCGGCTCTTTTTGGCTCGCCGGCACCAGAGGGACTCTGTTCCGCTTGAATGAAGAGACTAATACCACCGTCGTAGCCCGGTTCGATCAGCGAAGATTGAGCGCGCTCTGCGAAGACCTCGAAGGGAACATTTGGGTCGGCCTCGAGTCCCATGGTCTGTATCGGGTGCGCCGGAAGCAAGTGAAGACCCTGAGTACGCGCGAAGGCCTGGCCACGGACGCCGTGACCACGATCCTCGAGGACCGAAACGGGCGGGTTTGGCTTGGCACTTTTGGATGGGGCCTGTTCGCGGCGGAGAGTGGATCGATGACGTTTGCGCGGGTTCCGATCCCTTCGGTGGCTAACATCACAGCATTGCATGAACGTGCGGAAGGCACCCTATGGTTGGGAACCTTCAACGGGGGTCGTTATGTGCGGGACGGCACCCGCTTTGTTGAAGGAGACAAAGGCTCGCCCGGGTGCCGCGCGGTGTACGAGGATCGCGCGGGAGGATTGTGGATCGGCACATTGCTCAATGGCGTGGAACAGCATTGTGATGGCAAATTGAAGCAGAGATACACGACGCGGGATGGTCTAGCCAGCGATCGCATCCAATGCCTGGTCCAGGACGCGTCCGGTGACATGTGGATTGGCAGCGCACGCGGATTGAATCGGATTTCCGCGGGGAAGGTGGTCCCTTTTCCCGGTGAAGACCCGCTGGCGAGACAGACGATCCGGGCGCTCCACGTCGATCGACGTGGAGCGCTTTGGATCGGGACGACCGGCTCCGGTCTGGCGCGGTTTTACAAGGACCAGTTTCAGAGCGTCACTTCCCGCCATGGGCTGGCCAGTGATGGAGTGGAGCAAATTCTTGAGGATGATGACGGGTTCTTCTGGCTGGGCACGTGGGAAGGAATCGTTCGGGTCAGCCGCGATGAACTCGATGCGTGTGCCGAGGGTCGGCAACCTTATCTGAAGGCGATGACGCTTGGGCCGGAAGACGGCATGTCGATGGCGGGTTGCGGCACCGGTTTCCAACCATCCTGCATGAAAACGCGTTCCGGAACACTTTGGTTTTGCACAGCGGGCGGATTGGTGGTGTTGGACCCAAAGACCGTGAAGCCGAACCCGCAGGCGCCTCCCGTGTACATCGAACAGGCCGCCGCCGATGATCGGTCGCTGCCATTCGCAGCGCGGACGATTACCGTCCCGCCCGGCGTTGGCCGCGTGGCGTTTCGTTATACAGCTCTGAGTTTCAGCGCACCGGACAAGATTCGGTTTCGTTATCGGCTGGAAAGTTATGACGAGGGATGGATCGACGCAGGGACTGCACGGGAAGCCGTTTATACGCGCCTGCCGGCTGGCAAGTACCATTTCCGCGTGAGCGCTGGAAATAAAGACGGCGCCTGGAATACCACCGGCGCTGTGCTGGGCGTGACCGTGCTCCCACCCTGGTGGCAGAGCTGGTGGTTTCGCGCCATGGCGTTTGCAAGTTTAACCGGCATGGTGTTTGGCGCATACGAGTTGCGAATCTATCAACACAAGAAAGCGCGAGTGGCCCAGGAAGTGTTTGCGCGCCGCTTGATCGAATCACAGGAGCAGGAGCGCAAGCGCGTTGCCGGAGAACTGCACGACAGCCTGGGCCAATCTTTGCAGATTATCAAAGGCCGTGCTCTATTGGGATTGAACCGCGCTGGGGACCCATCCGAAGGCGCAAAACAGTTCGAAGAGATTTCGAATGCTGCCGGCCAGGCCATCCGCGAAGTGCGAGCCATCTCCCATGCGCTGCGCCCCGCAGAACTGGACCAGTTAGGTTTGGGCAAGGCGATTGAATGGATGGTCGAACAAGCGGGCACCACTTCCAAAACCCGATGCGCATGCGAATTGGAAGCCGTTGATGAAATCCCCTCGGAGATGGAGATCAGCATTTATCGCATGGCACAGGAAGGCCTCAATAACGTGCTCAAGCATGCCAACGCTACTGAGGCCATTCTAGAACTGAAACGTGAAGGCAATACCGTCCGCTTCTCCATTTTTGACAATGGACGCGGTTTCGCCAAGCCGGTGCGCCCGAGCGGCCACGGGCTAATCGGAATCGCCGAACGCGTCCGTTTGCTCGGGGGGCAATTTGACATTCAATCGGCGCCTGACCGTGGCACGCGGTTGACCGCGACCATTCCCGTTAAGACAAATGAAAGATAAGACGACCATAGTGATCGTTGACGACCACCCGATCTTCCGCCGCGGGCTGAAGGAAATCATCGAGTCCGACGGGAAGTTTGTGGTGGCCGCAGAAGCGGACGATGGCGAAGCCGCCATTCAACGTATCAAGTCATTGAAGCCGGATGTGGCCGTCGTGGATCTTAATCTTCCAAAAGCCAGTGGGCTGGAAGTGGCGCGTGCTGTGCGCGTGCTGGCGCATGCACCCGCTGTGATTGTGCTTACCATGCAGGCCGACGAGGGGACGTTCAACGCTGCCATGGACGCGGGCGCGCAAGGCTACATGCTCAAGGAGAACGCTGTTAATGACGTGCTTGCGGGCTTGAAGGCTGTCGCCGCCGGCGGCGTCTTCATCAGCCCAGCCGTCGCGCCGTTTCTGATGCGGCGCCACCAGCGCGCTTCCGCGCTGAAAGAGCAGAAAAAAGGCCTGGCAGCGCTCACGCCAACCGAACGCCGCATCCTCCGCCTCGTCGCCGAGAACAAAACCAACAAGGACATCGGTCGCGAACTTTTCATCAGCCATCGCACCGTCGAAACTCATCGCAGCCACATCTGCGAGAAGCTCGAACTCTCCGGAAACCGCGCTTTGCTCGCATTCGCCTTCGAGCACAAATCGGAGATCTAGCCCTAACGATTCAAGACAGAGAACAACTCCTGTTCAATTGAATTGTTTCGGCTAGGATAAGGTAAGCGCGCTTTCCCTCGGCTGTCCGTACCGCATCCGTGTAAGTTCGTATGCTCTTCAGCGCGAGCACGGATGGACATCGCGCGGTCCACCGGATGCACAAGGCCAGGTCATTCAGCGTATTCTCCCTCCATCGTGACCCACTTGAGAATCATGATTGTCGATGACCATCCAGAAGTTCGCCGGCTGCTGCGGAAGATGCTCAGCGACCTTGGCTGCGACTTTACAGAATGCGCCAGCGGAACCGAGGCGGTGGCAGCGTTTGCATCGTATCGGCCGGACTGGACGATCATGGATCTTGCCATGGAAGGCATGGATGGTTTGGAAGCCACCCGCCATATCAAGCTACAGTCTCCAGATGCCAGGGTGCTCATTCTCACACAGCATGATTCCCCGAAAATCCGCCGCGCCGCTCTGGAAGCTGGCGCCTCGGCATTTGTCTCCAAGGACAATTTCTCAGAAATCGCCGCTTATTTAGATCCGTCAGGCAGCAACAATCCCTCAACTCCAACCCTTCCAAAATCATGAATAAACCAAGCATTCGCTCCCATTGGAGCCCGATCCATTGCGTCGGGCTCCTTGTGCTATTAGTGTTGTCACCTGGCATCCCGTGTCCGGCGCACGAGGACAAACACACACATCCTGCTCTTTCGGTCGGAGCCATGCTTTTCCTGGATCTGACCCATCCGGAAGATGGCGTTCTCATTCCAGGGTCGTTGCGTACTCAGGTCCGGCAGGGATCGATTGATGAAGATGAATGTCCAAATTATGTCCACCACTTCTACGACCCAAAAACCGGACAAAACACGACGCTGTTGCCTCCGCAGTTATTTACCTGTGATAGACCTCCCGGTTTTGTGCAACAAACCGCCCCCGCTCGCGCCAGGGATTTCTGGGCAAGCGCTATTTCGAAGTACCGCGCCGGGGATCGCGCCAATGCATTCCTAGACCTGGGACACGTTTTCCACTTGCTTCAGGACATGAGTTCGCCCGCACATGTTCACAACGATGTCCATGTCGAAGCCAGCGTCCGCAGTGACTGTCAGGACGGCGACGATTTCGAAAACTGGGGTTGGAGTCCGAATTGCACACTAACGCACACCAGCTTTGACCATATCTACGACTACATACAGGATGACTTCACCTGGGCGCTTAAGGCCAAACTCCTCAGCGGCCTGCAAAAAATCTTTAAGAATCAGCCACAGATTGCCTCTCCCGTGGCAGGCGGTGGAAATGCCGCTTACTATTTCGTTCATGCATTGGCGAACAAGGTCTACGATTTTACGACCTTCCAGGTGACCCTCACGGATACCTTGGATAGCAACGATCGGGGAGGCGGCGAACTCAAGCGTATGTTCTCGTCCCTTGAGGAGACGACTGTGCCCGCTGCCTGGTGGATCGAAGACATTGGTTACTCACAAGGTCAGTGCAGCGGTATCGCGAGCACTTTTAACCAGGCCTGGTGGATGATGAGCTGCACAACAGAGGCGTACTGCGGTCCCTGGTATGCGCCAAATTCGGTGTACTGTGTCGCAGGCCTTGCATACATCGAAAACACCGGCGGTGACTCCGGGACAACGTCTGAGATCCCGGACAACCTTTTTCCGGCTGTTTATGAAAAGGATTGGTTCCAAAGCAAATATGGCTCCTTCTCAAATAATACTTCCTCGAACCGAAACACCATGCTTCGGATTTATGGGGACGTTCTTTATCCGGCTGCGGTGGCTTACGGAGCCGGCCTTCTTCAAGCGTTCCTGGACGACGCCATCATGCCCAAACCGATCACCCAAAAGCCCTCGCAATTAGCTCCCCTCAATGCCCAGTTGAACGGGCAGGTGCGGCCGCTCGGGGAGTTTGCGACCGCCTGGTTCGAGTGGGGACAGAGCACAAACTACGGAACCGCGACTCCTCTCCAGGATGCGGGAACAGGCCAGGGACCGACAAATCTGAATGCGCGGATCGAAGGATTGTCACCCGATGCGGTGTATTACTGCCGAATGGTTTCCAGCAATCGTTTCGGTATTCGCTACGGAACGAATCAAACATTTCAAACACCTGCGCTCTTCACCGGAAACGCGCCCAACGCGTGGCAAATTACAGATCATTCCACCACTTCCACTCTGAACTATACGACGAACCTGACCCAGCCTCATCAACAAGCGGCCACTAATAGCGGCTGGCGTTACTCCATCAACATGCGAATGGTCGATGATTTTGGCGGAACCAAGACGATGACCTTCTTTTACCAGACATCTGCGAACAGACGTTTTCTGATCTGGTGGGACCTGGACAGCGAGGGCAACTTGACAGCCGAATTGGAAGGTCTGGCGCCGCAGGTCGTCGCCACGAATGGGTTGGGTTCCACTCTCTATCATACACACGAAATTCGTTATACCAACAACATGGCGACATACCTGTTTGAGGGAAAAACCATCGGCACTTGGCCAGGCGTATCGTTGTCTCTCCAGCCGTCCGGCCAGGTGTTTTGGGGCAGTGGTTCCTCCGCGGGCATGGGTCAGATGAACGTCCACGACGTGCAGTTCGAAATCGCTACTATCGGCGCAGTCGCTTCCTATCACGCGGGCACAGCGGGCAATCCGGCGGTGGCGCCGAACCCGGTGACACAAGGATGGACAGCGACGCCGGCTTCGCCTCCGCTTCCGAACGCATTTACCCCAGTTTCGCCTGACTTCGAACCCTATATGCCGCTCGTAGAAACATTGCCTGCCAGCGATGTTCTCTCTGAGACCGTGCAGCTACAGGGGCGGGTGGATCCGCGTGGCTACCTGGCACGGGGTTGGTTTGAGTGGGGCGAGCAGCCGAATTACGGCAATGCCACTCCACCCGTCGGTTTAAGCGATGGATTTGGCTGGAGCAACGTGAGCGAAAATCTCAGTGGGCTAAGTTCAGGTCAGACGTATCATTTTCGGTTCGTAGCGAGCAACGATTTCGTGGTGGTTTACGGAGGTGATCAGACGTTCGTTACGGGACGGCAGGTGGTTATCACCAGCATCGACATGCCACTGCCCGAGTGGTTCCGCCTACGATTTGTCGGCGCGCCTGGGACGGAGTACGAAGTTGAACGTTCGACCGATCTGTCTGCCTGGACTACACTCGGCCAGGGAAACGAAGTCTCGCAAGGCGTGTTTGAGTTCACGGACGTTGCCCTTCCGCCCGCCTACGCATATTACCGGGTCCGGTCACTCCCCGCTAGTCCTTAAGCGCCTTCGGGTGGGGCGAAGATCCTGGGACTGTCCCGTGTACGCCGTGCGTGTGAAGATTTAAGCCGAAAATGTGTTTAGTGCTTACTCGCAAGCAAACTTGAGCCTTCCCTCTAAATTCACTTGATGTGCAATCAGGCTGCTGCGAGCCGGGACGTCTCGCGGTCCGGATCCTGCAATGGCGTAACTGGATCGATAAAGAGCCAACAGAGCGCTCCCATGGCATAGACTGCGGCAAACATCCAGAAATTGGCATTCCAGTTTCCGCCGGCGGCTTTGAGCACATAGGGAACAATCATCGGAGCCAAAGCGCCGCCCGCGTTACCCATCATATTCATGCTTCCGGATAGTAACCCGGCAAACTTCCCGCCCACATCCATGCAGGCACCCCAGGCGCCGGGCATCGCCAGGTCGTTGCAGAAACTAGCCATCCCGACCGAAAGGACGGCCAGCAAAGGATTTTTGAATTGAATGGAAATGACCAGCATCACCGCGGCGCCCAGCAGCCCAAAAAAACCACACGCGCGCCGAGCGCGAGCGACACTTCCGAGCCAATGCGCTATAGGGTTCGAGATTAGCCCGCAAAAAATCGAACCAAGCCCGCCGAAAAATAGAGGGATGCAGTTCAGGAGTGTTCGCTGCATCTCAGTCAGATGCGGGAAGGATTGTTTTAGGTATGTTGGCATCCAGGTGATGTAGAAATACCAACCATAAGACATGCAGAAGTATTGGCCCCAAAGCAACCAGACGGTGCGGTAACTAACGAGCTTTTGCCAGGGGACCGAACCATGAGCTATGTAGTTGCTCTCGGAAGCGGCCGGTAACTCCTTTTCCGCGGCGTTAACATCGGGGCGGTCGCGTGGGCGATCTCGAAACCAATTATAAACCAAACTAACGAGCTTTTGCCAGGGGACCGAACCATGAGCTATGTAATTGCTCTCGGAAGCGGCCAGTAACTCCTTTTCCGCGGCGTTAACATCGGGGTGGTCGCGTGGGCGATCTCGAAACCAATTATAAAACAAGAATGCCCAGACCACGCCAAGGCTACCAAACAACACAAAGGACCAGCGCCACGAGACGAACGTCAATACGTAGGCCACCAGGAGTGGAGTGAATGCCCCGCCCCACCGCGCGCTTAACCACATGATGCCTTGAGCCCTGACCCTTTCCTGCGCAGGCAGCCAAATGGTGAATGCTTTTGTCAGGTTCGGGAAGCAGCCTGCTTCTCCCATTCCGAAACAGAAACGGCATACCACCAGGGAAACGAGGTTCCAAGCCCACCCAGTTAATGCGGTGAACGCGGACCACATCACAACCACACGCATGAGCACCTTGCGTGGACCGATGAGGTCTCCGAGCCACCCTCCGGGAATCTCCATCAATGCGTAGGCCCAGCCGAAGGCGGCAAATGCGTACCCCATTTGTTCCATAGTTAAGCCCAAATCATGTTGAATCAAGGGCGCCGCCTTGGAGATGCAAACACGGTCCACATAGGTAATCACCGCCAACGTGATCGCGAATACGATTACCCAATAACGCGTACGTGTTGGTTGTTGGGATGATCGAGTTTCCGGATCTGTGGCCGTTGTCGTTTTGAATCCGGGGTTTGGCATTACGCCAGAGTACGAAGGCTGCTGATTCGAAACAACGAAAAGAGTACGAGCTGCTGAACTGAATCGTGTTTTGGACCATGAACCAAATAAGAGTTAGACGGAAGCGCGATTCATGGGAAACCTTGGTGCCTTTCGGACCTGCCTATGTCCATGAATCTGATCGAGGAGGAGGACGAGAACGAGGACGAGTACGATTCGAAATCAGTCTTCCCCCTCTCGCATCGGATGGGAGGGTTGGGGTGAGGGCGGTCACTGGCAAACAATTTCCTGCTGGCGTGTTTAGCTGCCTAAAAGCAGACTCGCCAGAAATGTTTGATGAATTCGAACCAGTTCAGTCTTGAAAGCAAAGTCGCCCTTGTGACCGGCACGAGCCGGGGTCTGGGTCAAACGTTCGCGCGAGCGCTCGCTCGTGCCGGAGCGGATCTGGTGATCACGAGTCGTGAAGTTGCCTCACTGAAAAACTTTCAAACGGAGATGGAAGCGTTGGGCCGGAAGGTACTGTCTCTGCCGCTGGACGTGCGAGATCATTCCAGCATACAAACTATGGCCAGAGCCGCGATCGAGCATTACGGAAAAATCGATATCCTCGTTAACAACGCCGGCTGTAATGTGCGAAAACCGGCCCTGGAAATCACCTGGGACGATTGGAACCTTGTGCTGGATACAAACCTGCGCGGTTCGTTTTTCGTTGCCCAGGCTGTTGCAGCCCACATGATTTCCAAAAAATACGGTCGAGTGATCAATATTGGATCGGTGACTTGTGTTGCTGGATATGCTGGGCTGGGGCCCTATGGAGCGAGCCGAGGGGGTATCAAGCAGCTTACCATGAGCCTTGCGGATGATTGGGGAAAAGATGGAATCACTGTAAATTGCCTTGCTCCTGGTTGGTTTAAAACAAGCCAGAACACTGTGATGTACCAAAATCCAGAGTGGGTTGAGTATTTATGCGACCGTATTCCGCTAAAGCGGCCAGGTCAGCCGACCGATCTCGAAGGGGCAATTGTTTTCTTAGCCTCCGAAGCAAGTGCCTACATCACAGGACAAACTTTGCTCGTGGACGGAGGCATATCGACAGGTGCCACACGAGCGCTGCCCCATAAGAAAGACGAACCATTTCAATGACCCTAGGTGAAGACCCCATGGTAGGAGTGAGACTTTTCTGCTTAACTTTAATTGTCGTAAAGATGGTCAGTTTAGGTCGGGCGGTCTTCTTGGTGGGAGACCGCCCGTTTTATTTTCCGTAATCCTACAGATTTCAGTTCCATGCAATAGACCCTATCAAGCATCGAGCAGAGTTGCTTAGTTCCTTAAAAATTTCTGCCCCTCCCATCACCCGTCGAGCCCTTGCTGCCCTGGGCTTATATCGAGAGTGCCACCCGAGTGCGCCCGTCCGGGGCAAACCCCGATAGGGCTGGCCCGTTTTTGTAAACACGACCTTGATGAAAAATCTTTTGTTTTTCGGCGGCGCGGGCTCGTAAGTCAAAGGAACATCATATTTTGATAAGCGGACCGATCGATTCCATGACCGCGCCGCTCCCAAAACAAAAAGAAAATAGGGGATCGGGGTTCTACAAACGGGTCACCCTTAGCGGGCAGTTAAACAGCCTGTTAGCGGGGTTGCACGAGGAAGGGCGCACTCCGATAATCCCCTGCTGCGGCGGCGCCGTAAAGCTGGAAAACCTTGCACTTTTTGGGGGAATGATGAAAGTCTTGCAAATGGCCCCCAAGGCAAACGAAATGAACCGTTCATTATGAGCATCCCGCCGAGCCGTAATGTGAGAGGGTTTACCTTAATCGAGTTGCTTGTGGTCATCGCGATCATTGCCATCCTGGCGGCAATGCTATTGCCGGCGTTGAGCAAGGCCAAAGATAAAGGCAAAGCCACACAATGCTTGAGCAACCTTAGGCAGATGGCGTTTGCCTCCAAGATGTATGCCGGCGATAACAACTCGAGGTTTGTTGGACCTTCACGCTCGTGGGTAATCAGCTCAACCGCACGAATTGGTACGTCTATTTGCTCCCGTATCAACAGACCCGTCAAATCCTGCTCTGTCCCGTCCGACCGAAGCTGGTGAACATCACCACAACGGGGCTGTTTCCAATGACGGGCGGTGGCGAGGTCCAATACGCTTCCGACGGCACTTACGGCAATTACGGGGCAAACTTTCGCCTCGGAGGATGCTGGTGGCCCAGCACATGGGAGGCTACCTGGCATCAAGGAAGAGGCGTAATTCGACCAACTCAACAGTTGCGATTGTCGATGGCGGCACCGCCGCCAAGAACACCACCAACCCTTTGCAGTGTGTCACCGCGCAATCGGTTCAGAAGCCCGGCTGTTGGATTCTTCATGACGTGGGCAACGATGCTCCTTGCACGGGTTGTGTCACGTCTCCGGATGATCCCAATTGGGGTGGGCCTCTCCCTCGCCACAACGCTCGAAGCAATAACCTTTTTGCTGACGGCCATGTGCAGTCTCAGAAACCATCGCAATGGTATTGGTCCAAAACGCTTTGGTTAAACCCGACGGTGGGCGGACAATAGGCCGACGAAGGCTTGACTGAATCGCAGTCGAAGCGTCGCTTTCAAACGGAAGTGAATAGCATGTCCCAAACGGCCACAGGTGACGACTTCTCTAGACTCGGACAGCAATCCCGATGGGGCACTGGGCACTCTTTTAATCCGATTTTTTCAACTCCGCCCTTTTATGTGGCAACGTCAAGTCTAAGACAGGACCGATTGGAACAATTCGAGTCGGGTTAATGTCATCGTGCGTAGTGTAGTAATGGCGCTTAATGTGGTCGAAGTTCACCGTTTCGCTAATGCCTGGCTGCTGATAAAGATCCATCAAGTAGCCTTGCAGGTTTTTATAATCCAGAATGCGCCGCACGTTGCACTTAAAGTGACCGTGATATACCGCGTCGAAGCGGACGAGTGTGCAGAAAAGCCGCCAATCGGCCTCGACAATGCGAGAGCCGAAAAGAAATCGGTGCACAGCCAGGCGCGCCTCCAACTCATCGAGCGCGACGAATAACGCGCGACATGCCTTCTCATAAGCGTGCTGCGTGCTGGCGAAACCTGCTTTGTAGACCCCGTTATTCACCCGATCGTAAATGAAATCAGCGAGAGTGGAGTGCTCCGGTTCGATCTCTTTAGGGAATAAATCGACGTCGCCATGGCCAAACGAGTCAAAAGAATTGTTAAACATCCGGCAAATGTCGTTCTCGGAGTTGTTAACGATTCGATGCGTTTGCTTGTCCCACAGCACCGGCACGGTGACGCGACCATCAAAATTTCGATCCGTCGCCTCGTAAGCCTCCCTTAAAAACGTAAAACCATTGATTGGATCACTAGTGTAGCTAGGGCCATCACGAAAGGCCCAACCGCGGTCATCACGAATGGGGTCAACGACCGTCACCCCAATCGCATTCTGAAGGCCCTTAAGATTTCGCACGATCAGCGTGCGGCTTGCCCAGGGACACGCCAGCGAGATGTAAAGATGATAGCGCCCGGAGGCGGCGGAAAATGGAGTCGAGCCATCTGTGGTCACCAATCTCGGAAGGCATCCTCCTGCCTGACAAATTCACCCTCTGACGATTGTTCTGCGGGAAACTGGGCTGCTGGATTCATGAGATGATTTTAGAATATTACTTCTAAAAATTTAATGATACTCCTGCAGACACTTGACACCGTACCCTTTTTCACGGATGGCGGCGATGCCGAGGGCCGCAGCCTTGGCTCCGCTGATGGTGGTCATAATCGGAGTTCCAGTATAGACGGCGGTGGTGCGAATTTTTACCTCATCTGCCCTGGGTTTTTCACCGGAAGGTGTGTTGATAACCAATTGAAGCTCTCGATTTTTTAGCAGATCAACTGCATTGGGGCGACCTTCGGTCAGCTTGAAAATCCGGCGGACTTTCAGCCCGGCTTTTTCCAGAACGGCAGCCGTTCCGCCGGTAGCCACCAGTTCAAACCCCAGGTCAGCGAAAAGTTTAGCAACATCGGCGACCTCTCCTTTATGGGCATCGCTTACACTAATGAAGACGCGGCCTGAGGAGGGCAGTGGCGAGCCGGCGGCAGCTTGCGATTTGGCATAAGCGATACCCAGGTTGGCATCCAGGCCCATCACTTCGCCGGTGGAACGCATCTCGGGCGACAGCAGAATGTCCTGTCCTTGAAAACGATTGAAAGGGAAAACCGATTCTTTCACCGTCCAGTAATCAGGCCACTTTTCTTCAGTGAATTGCAACTCTTTCAAAGTTTTGCCGGCCATAACTTTTGCGGCCAGCTTCGCCAGAGAAACGCCTATGGCTTTGCTGACGAACGGGACCGTTCGGGAAGCGCGCGGGTTCACTTCCAGGACATAAACGGTCTCGCCTTTTACCGCGTACTGCACATTCATCAAGCCGATGATCTTCAATTCATTGGCCATCGAATGGGTGTATTCGCGAATCGTTTGGATTACCTTTTTGGAAAGCGTGTGAGGGGGTAGCACCATGGCGGCGTCTCCCGAGTGGACACCGGCAAATTCGATATGCTCGAGGATTCCACCAATGACGATCGTGCCTTTACTCGCATGTTCGAACAGGCCAACGTCCGCAATGCAATCCACATCCACCTCCGTGGCATCTTCGAGAAACTTGTCCACCAACACAGGCCGTTCCGGCGAGGCCTCAACGGCGAAGCGCATGTAGTGCTGCAATTCGGCGTCGGAATAGACGATTTGCATTGCCCGCCCGCCAAGGACAAAACTTGGTCGTACCAGTATGGGATAATCCAGCGTCCTGGCCACTGCCAGGGCTTCCGTTTCGCTGATGGCAATGCCGTTCGGAGGTTGGGGGATATTCAACTTGCGAAGCATCGCAGCGAAAAGCTTGCGGTCTTCGGCGATTTCAATGTGCTGAGGAGAGGTGCCGATGATGTTTACACCGTTTTTTTGCAGACCCAGGGCAAGATTCAGCGGGGTTTGGCCCCCGAACTGAGCGATGGCACCCCAGCACTTCTCGCGTTCATAAATGTGGAGAACGTCTTCCAGGGTGAGCGGTTCGAAAAACAACTTATCACTGGTATCGTAGTCGGTTGAGACGGTTTCGGGGTTGGAATTGACCATGATGGTTTCGAAACCCTCTTCCTTGAGCGCGAAGGCCGCGTGGACACAACAATAATCAAACTCGATACCCTGCCCGATCCGGTTGGGACCGCCTCCCAGGATCATGACTTTACGTTTGTCGAAATTCCCGCGTACCTCATCGTCTCCGCGATCGTAGGTGGAATAATAATAAGGGGTATAGGCTTCGAATTCCGCGGCGCAGGTATCCACCAGGCGATAGCTGGGCACCAGCCCCAAACGTTTTCTTTCTGCCCGAATGTTCTCTTCCGTCGATCCAGTGAGATGGGCAATCTGCCGATCGGAAAAACCCAGGGATTTTGCTTTAGTTAACAGTTCTGCGTTCATCGGGTTCAATGCAAACCGGGCGAAGTAAGCCGGAAACGGTTTTCAGTGTCGAGGCGTAAGTGAGGCCACTGGGCAGTGGAAACCAGGCTGGGGATAGTTGCGTGGGGGTGTTCGGACAACCGTGGATTATTTCAGGCTCTAGGAGAGGCGCTCAGCGGGACTAAAAGACTAAGGGACAGGGAGCGGGGAGCGAGGCGAGCCCAATTTGATATGATCGGAATCGAGAATAGCGAATTGTGAACCCTGTGCCTTGTGAATAAGTTTTTAATAAGTAGGCTGTTTGCCCTCTTTACTCGAAATGGCGAAAGTGGTTGAATCCCGCTGCTCCGGATTTGAGTTCCCCGGGATTTTGCCGTTTACGGCGGGAAAGGCCATTTGAGAGTTGTTTTGCGCGACGCGAAGAAAGCGACCTATTTTGCAAATTCAGGTACCTGGACGTGGAATGTGAATGAAGCGCGTGATTTCCAGACAAGCGTAAACGCGACCGAGGCGGCATTGCAATTGCGACAGGACGGTTTGGAGGTTTTGGTGCTGTTTAGCGACCCCGGGCACGATCTAAGCCTCCCGATCAAAAGATTTGGTGTCGCTTAAGAAGGCGAGACACGACTTTCACAATTAGCACGAAACGGTGGGGGCGCAGGGAGTGACAGCCTTGTCTGGAACATGCGGATGCCTCTGAAAAACGATGTCCCTCTGGTGATTTCAAGCGTACCTCTTAAAGGTGAGCATTTCGCAGTAAGGTATGTTGCTGCGCCCGAGGACGGGCGCACCCCAATCGCCTAGTTACGGCTTACCTAAAGTCGTGACTGGCTAATTCCAGCTCGTGCTCGATATCTTTGCCATCGTAGAACCAAAGGCGGCCGCGTACTCGAACGGTTTCGCCGGGCGCACAGTCCGCCATGACCGGGTCCGCATGCAGACAAGGGACCATGGGTTGGCCCCAGGCGCGGCCGCAGCGTTCCCAAGCCATTAAAATCCACCGGTCACCACCAGCGGAGTGAACGGCGACCGACGGACATTTGAAGATTTTGTTTGTGGTCGTTTGGTCATTGAACGCGGGCGCCCCTTTTAACATCGCGCAAATCTGGGTCCGGAGCCGTGGCAGGGGCTGATCGGTGCCATTGCGCAGCCATAGCTCCATCTTGACGCTTCGCTCTTGGGGGATTACGGAGGCGCCAAAAGCGATTTTGTTAGGCAGGACGCGTTCGAGACGCAGGCTGCCGTCGGGTTGGCGTTTCCAATCCACATTTTCGATGATCACGTTGTCCTTGTCCCAGATGGTAGGCACATCTGTGTGCGCAAGAAACAACAAACGTCTTTCGCTGAAAATCGCTTCGGGAAGATCCACGACGACGTAGCTAGCGGCGTCCCATGGCAAGAACACGCTCGCTTTGGTCCCCCGTTGGGCATCCACGTTGGCAAAGAAACCGCGCCGTGTTTCGCGAGTGCCCGGATAAGGGAGCACGCGGATGTGGCGCGTGGTGGGAAGGCTCGTTGCTTTGTCAGGGTTGATTTTAAATTCAGCAGCTTTCTCCTTAACTTCGTTGGTGGTCAAGCCACAGGCTCGCGCTGCCTCCGCCCATGAGTAGCGATGGTCGATAAGCATATTTTCCAACCAGAACGAAAGGTCTTTGCGGCTGGCCAGGACTTCAGCGGGCCAGGCTACGCGCTCGGGCGCGCGCGCGGGTTGACGAACGGTTAAGAGAGGATCATCAGGGAGATGGTCGCGGTCAACATACGGTTCGAGTTCGCGAATGGGGATGCAGCGGTAGCCGTTCTCCTTGAGGTAAAACAGATATTCGCGCAACCGTTCTGGCGGAGTGTGCACCCACGGATGTGCGATATCCGGAGAGCCATGAAATTGCAATACGACCGCCTGGCCTCTAATGGCGCGCGCGAGAACTTTCTTCAGATGTTCAAGGCTCCAATTGGGGTAAGCGTCACCGGTGGTGGGAATGAGCAAGGGATGATTGCGTCTTGGGTCGTAGGTAGCTCCGATCTCGAGGGTGCCGTAATGAGCTTCGGGTTGTTCGCCGCGACGCGCGAACATGTAGCCCAATTCAGCAAGCCGCTGCACAGCTTCGGGTCCAAAAGTGTTACCGCAAAAGGCGAAGCTGACTGTTTGGGAAACTTTTGGTTTGGCCTCGTTGGTTAAGGCTCGGTTGACCAGAAAGAGTTCTGCCGCCAGGCGTCCGGCATTCCGCGGCATCGAAAAGTCATCGTGTGTCCAACTATGATTACCGATCTCGAAACCCATCTCGTTGATTTCACCGATGTCTTGCCAGGACATGAAATTAGTCTGGTCGTCCATCCATTTATGAGTGACGAAGAAGGTCGCTCCCAGGCCGAGTTCCTTCAGCAACGGGGCAACAAAGGTTCGATGCGACTTTACGGCGTCATCGAAGGTGAGCACGACGAGTTTTTCGGGAATTGTTTCTACCGGTCTTGCCGAAACTGCTGGAGAACCGAGAAACAGGGCCGCAATCCCCACGAGCAAGAGCAACTCGGTAAACTGGCACTGTATTCGCGCCACCGGCCTTGAAAGATATGCTGACATAGAGATTATTCGATCAGCTGTGGTGCGTCGCATCCAAAACGGCAACAACCACACTGTTTGGTCCCCTACCTATGGTTCCGTTTGAACGATCATAGGGACACCGCCGTTACACATACTAAGGGCTCGGGTTTAACCTTAGATGAAACCAACGAGGCGAACCCGTGGATTGAAGATTCGTGTTCATCATCATTCCAGTACCGATCATGCTGAACAGAGGCTCCCACCGGATGCGATCCTCGGAACTTTCCAAAGTGTAGAGTATGTTGGGCGCCGTTCCGTAGCTCAGACGAAGTTGGTTTCCCAGGGATTGGATGGTTAGACTGTGAGGTACGCGAAGAGAGAAAAAGCCCAGATCATCCCAGATGAACCCAGCAAGATAGCTGCTACCCTCATAATTCAAATGCGTCGCGTCTGACATGAATCCGTGGGCTGACATCCAATCGTAGCTTACTGCCGGCGTCATGCAATCCATGTACGCCCGGTGATAATCTAAAGCAACCGACCGAACAACTGTGTTCTGATCGATAGTCCAGGTCATGGTTGTGTCCACCCCGACATAAGGAGTGCCAATATATAACACACTACAATTGCTCAAAGCATGGGACCACCACTGTTCACACTCGATCAGACGTTGGCGTGTAGCTTCCGTTCCGTCTTCTTTCATATGCCAAATCAATAAGTCCGGCGCCAATGCCTGGAAAATCGGGGTCCGGATCGATAACGGCACATTGGTCACCTGGCCCAGGGTGATGCCAGGATAATCTGTGAATGCGGCATTGATTCCGCTCGAACGACTGTTTAACAACCGCGGGCCCAAAATTACATTGTTGCCAGTTACGCCATCGACACGAAGTCGATGAAAATTCGGAGCCAAGGCAACGTTCGTGAAGCATCCCACAGGGGTGCTTGAGAAGCCATCTACGGTGAGCAAAGGGCTCCAAGGGCCGGAGTTTGTGGAGATCGAGATAGTAAATTTTCCGCCCCGAGATAGAGAGATATAAAAGACACCGGCGTCGTCCGAGAGAATACCGGCGTCGGAGAATTCCTTGGTCCACCACAGCCCGCCACCCGCCGGCAAGTGAAAATAGGTCGAATACCATAGAGAAGATGGCCCAAGAACTTGAGTGCCGTTGGTGAGATTGAACAAAAGGGAATTGGCGTAGTTGTTGAATGAGTAACCGGCCACACCCATGCGCTCGGCAAACCGGTTCATCAGTACGTACGCGATTGAACGATACGAGTCCGCCATGGAATCGCCAAAGGAAAGAATGGTCACCGGCTTTTTCGGCGGATCGGCAGCGCTGAAAAAGTATTGCAGGGCTTCACGATTGGTGGTGGTTAGGTCGGCAGCGGAAAGGGAAAAGGCGAGCAACAGCGGAAAAAGCGCGGCAAAACACAAATGCATATCGGAGGTATCACTCTGCACGATACAGACAAACGGCTCGGTTCAGAAACCGTTATACAAGATGCTTCCACTGGAGTCAAAAACGATTGACGGTGTTTGACCTTTTTTTCCATGAACCAAAGTAGATCTGCGAGTGAAATCCCAGTAGGGGTGGTCCGTTTATAGCGCGTCACATAACGTCGAGGCTCTCCATGAACCGCCTGGGAGCGCCGGCATCCCTGCCGGCCTTCGACTGACTGAGGAACACGCCGGCAGGGATGCCGGCGCTCCCAGGTCGCCTCACTTCGTTCGCGCCACCTTCATGTCTTGGTTCTTGATCCCGCGTGATTTTGCACATTTTGGTGTTGGTTTTATGAAGCGCTACCTTACAACATCATCGCTTGGGCCGAGGCGCTCAGGCAACGCTGTTGGCTGACGTTTTTCGTTTTATCTCTATGGTATGACAACAAACCAAAAATAAATTATGAGACTTATTCATGGAATTCCGCTGCTTGCTCTGCTCCAGGCGGGACCAATTTTTCAGACAAATGCCGCGCAGCCAACCTATGCGGAACGACTGGGATGGGAACCTGGCGCGCGCGTGGTCATGTTTCACTGCGACGATGCGGGAATGTCTCACGCATCCAACCTGGGGGCTATCGAATCTCTCGAAAAGGGCATCGTCACCTCCGTCAGTATCATGATGCCTTGTCCCTGGGTCCCGGAGATTATACGTTACGTGAAAGAGCATCCACAGGTCGATGCCGGACTTCATTTGACCCTCAACTCAGAATGGAACTTGTATCGTTGGGGGCCTGTGGCCGGAAAACCTGCGGTGCCCGGCTTATGTGATCCCGATGGTTATTTGTGGCATCCAACTCAGGAAACCGCCAGGCACGGGACTCCCGATGAGGTAGAGCGCGAGATTCGCGCCCAAATCGAAAAGGCTGAAGCCATGGGATTGCATCCGACGCATATCGATACACACATGGGGGCATTGGCCGCTACGTCTGAATTTTTCGATCGTTACGTCAAGGTAGGCATTGAAAAACAAATTCCAGTGCTAGCTATTGGAGGTCACAGGAGCTTTGCGCGTGTCGAGAACCCGATGGCGGTGAAGCAGCTCGAAGAACGGATCAAGAGAATTTGGGATGCGGGATTACCTGTGATTGATGATTTACATACCGCCAGTTACGAATGGAAAGAAGGCCCAAAATCAGGGCAATTTATCGCAATGCTGAAGAATCTGAAGCCTGGTGTCACGATGGTCATCGTCCATTGTTCGCGACCCACCGACGAGTTTCCGCTCATCACCAGTTCGAGCCATCTGCGTTTGGAAGACTTAAATGCCATGCTGGATCCAGAGTTACGCAAGACGGTGGAGCAGGAGCATATTGTTTTGACGTCCTGGCGGGAGCTCAAGCAACGCCGTGATAAGGTGGGAAAGTGAACTTTTACAAATCCGAAATCCGAAGGTCGAAGTCCGAATGAACAAGAGTAGCCATCCGGTTCAATCCCAAAGGGATTGTGTCCTCCAGCCCAGGGTTGCGAGCTTGCGAGCTACCCTGGGAGATAAGTCAAAGGATTCTCAACCTCAACGGCGTTGTGGCTGACTACGCAATTTACTCGCACAATGAAAGCTTCATGCACAAAGGCCGGATGAAATCTCTTAGCTTGGTTTTAAGACTTGGTTGTTTGTGTTTGGCCAGTCCTGCGTACGCCGCCGATGTTCGACTGGATCTGCATCCACATGTTTTTAAAACCAATGATACGCTGGCCATCGAGTTCTGGTCGGGAAAAGAGCGAGTAAGCCTCGCGCCAGCTGATTCGCCTGCCGGTATTCAGCTCCTTTTAGCGGGGGGCAAATGGAGTCCTGTCGAATTCTCGCGAAAAGTTCGCCGCGGCGAAAGTCTCATTTTTGGCCCGACCCGGATAGGTGAGCTCAGTATCAAATTGCGCTTAAAGCAACTCAATCCATCGTTGATCGAGCGCACGTTGGAAATAACCGCGGCCGCTCCGCATAAATTTGCCACGAAGTTCGAGTTATTCCCTGCAGAACAAAATGCGACGTACGCCACGTTTTCGGAAACCCAAAGCCAGCACATGATTTACGACACTTTGGGTGGAGGCCCGGAGTATCCAAATGTGCGCGGTCAAACTTTTCCAATGGCTGCCTGCCGGAGCAAGGGTCGAGTATTGGGGATCATTGCCGATTCACCCGCGAATTGGGAAAACCGGTGCCTGGTGGACGTCGATCAGCCAGGAAGACGGCTGGCAGTTTTGAACGGGGATGGCCGAGAACCATACGAGCTCACCATCAAATATGACGCGAAAAACAGATATCGGTGTCAAATGGATGGGTGGCAATCGCTCGGTGCGGGTGGAACGCGAAGTTACGTGACCTGGGTTTTTGCCGATCGCGCTGAGACGCATTATGACGTTCAACTTGCTGGGATATTGGCGTTGGCCAATGGCAAAGGTTGGAACACTTCGAGCCTCGAGGCAATCCTTCGCGATACCTCTTACCTGCTTTGTCGACGCAACCTGATGCGCGATGAGAGCCGCTACCTGTTTATTTCCGGTATCGGCTACGGCTGGAAACAATGGGTGAGTGATGGGTTTTGGATGGCTGTGGGGTTGGATGACCCCGAAAAGTTAACCGAGGCGTATCGCGCGGTTTTCGAGAACCGTGTTACCTACGAGGACAACGCGCAGTATTATTTGATTTGGTCGGTTCTGGCGAAGCGGGCGGGGGGCATTGTCAATCAGGCGCTGGCAAAAGTGGCTTACGATTTCATTCGCGCCCACGAAACCAACGGCGTTTTTTATCCACCGCCACTTGCCGGCGCTCCGAGCAACAAGGGCTGGAAAACCTATATGGATATTCTCGAGTACGACGACGATGATGCGCCAGTCAGTAATCAAGGTTTTCACTGCGGCGCGTTGATGGCTGCTCGCGAGTTAGGTTTCCCGGTGAGCGAGACGGACATCGACCGAGCGATTGCTGGTTACCAGCGCATGTTCAACCGGACTGCAGGTTATTTTCCCACAAGCATCAAAAAGGTCCAGCAGATAGGTCAGGACACCCTGTATGGGGCTGCGCTCACTTACGCGGTTTTCGGCCGCAAAATTCTTGAGGATGCCGCCGTGCAAAAGCACATGGAAACCACAGCGCGAGTGCAATCGCCTTTTGGGATGAGGGTCATTTCTCAAGCAGATGGGTCATTATTGCCCAACCACAATGGCAGCTATGTGTATGGCGGGTCGTGGTTCTTATGCGATGCTGCAAACTATCTCCTCGCGGAGTTGCACGGCGTGCCTTCAAACGAAGCAAACCGGAACCTAATCTGGCGTATTGAAAAAGAACTCGCCTGGGTGCCGGCCTTCAATGAGTCCATAAGCACGGTGACAGGCAAACCGCATGGCCATGTGCTTTACTCCTGGAACTCCGGATATTGGTGGTTGCGCCGGGAATTCCGCCGCCGCTCCGGGCGTCACGCACCGGATCCTGTGGAAGTGGAAATTGACCGCAAGCTTGGCGTTGTGCACGATGCGCACGGGCTTCGGTTGGAACCCAACTTGGCAACGATACGGCCATCTGAATGAGTTTAGAGCAAAGCCCAAAATTCATGAGAAAGAACAATCATTTAATATGAACGATCGCAAACTTCGCTGGGGAATTCTGAGTACCGCGGAGATCGCCAGGAAGAATTGGAAAGCGATTCAGTTAGCCGGCAATGCCAGAGTCGCCGCTGTGGCCAGTCGTGATCTCGAACGCAGCCGCAAATTCATTACCGAGTGCCAGGCGGAGGTGCCCATGGAAGCCCCGGCCATACCCTTTGGCTCGTACGAGGAATTGATCGCGTCGAAGGAAGTGGATGCGGTCTATCTTCCGCTGCCTACGGGATTACGCAGGGAATGGGCATTGCGGGCTGCTGAATCGGGCAAACACGTTGTTTGTGAAAAACCCTGCGGAAGTACCTTGTCGGAACTTCGAGAGATGCTCGAAGCGTGCCGCCGCAATGGGGTGCAGTTCATGGACGGGGTGATGTTTGTACACAGTAATCGTTTTCAGCGCCTGCGGCAGGCACTGGACAACCATGTTGGTCAACTCAAACGCATTAGCTCTGCCTTTAGCTTCTACGGTGGCCCCGAATTTTTTGCCGGCAACATCCGGGCGCAAAGCAAACTGGAACCACTCGGCTGCCTTGGCGATCTCGGATGGTACTGCATCCGGTTGGCGCTCTGGATCATGAAGATGGAAATGCCCTTGCAAGTCACTGGGCATTTACTGTCGGAACGTGCCGGCACTGGCAGCCCTTCACCTGTCCCTACCGAATTCTCCGGGGAACTTAAATTTGCGAAGGGCATCTCCGCCGGATTCTACTGCTCCTTCGAGACGACCATTCAGGAATGGGCGATGATTAGCGGGACAGAGGGCTATGCGGAGATCTCTGACTTCGTGCTTCCCTTTGTTGGAAACGAACTGAACTTCTCCATTCGAAAAAGCGACTACCAGGTGGATGGGTGCGACTTTCGCATGAAAACGGACCACCAGAAAACCGTTGTTTCTGAATGGAGTCATGGCCACGCCGATGCCCAGGAAGTAAACTGTTACCGAACTTTCTCCGGACAGGTTTTGTCAGGAAAATTGAATGAGGCTTGGCCCGAAGCTGCGCTTAAGACACAAGCAGTGGTGTGTGCCTGCCTTGATTCCGCCCGGGAGCAAGGTCGGCCCGTCCAAATATAAAAGCTAGCGAGGCAGTGGCCTCAGACTGGCAAGGCAGATCCGGAGCAATCGAATATCCTAGAACCTCACCTGGCTTTGCCCGTCTGAGAACTTGACTTTGTTTACGCCATGTTTTGAAATTCAAGGACTGGATAGGTGAACAATCCGCTCCCCACCCAATTCAAAAAGCGTTTTCCTCTCATGGTACTCGAGCCCCATGGAAGCAATATAGGGCCTGCTGTGTTCGAATGAAAAGGCGGCCACGCTCGAGCGCAGGGGTAGCGTAGATTTTTTCGTGAAAGTCGCGAGAGGAGATCACGCGCCAATCCTTCTCCGCCGCCACCACGCTGACTGTCCCCAATTCACTCGCGAAATAAACTTTGTCGTCTCCGGCGACGGGTGACGCAAAATAATTGCCGATGCCAGGCACTCGTTCCTCTTGCAGCAAACGACCTGTTGCTGATTCGAGTTTGGTCACGATGCCTCCCTGCTTAACCATCCAGATTAAGCCGCGGTCCAGCAAGGGTGTGGCCACGTAAGGCACCCCTCGAGTGTGTTTCCATGCCACAACGTTATTAGACAGCTCGCCGCGGCCTTCTGGTTTGAGCGCCAACAAAGCATTTTGAGCGCGCTTAAAATAGGAGGCATGCCGTTCCCATTCTTTGCGATTGAGCAGTCCGTCAGAATCCAGATCCATCCTGTTAAATCGTTCGATTACCTCTCGATCATCGATTTCCACCTTGGCGAGTTTGCCGTCCTGATTCTTGTCCCACTTCTCGATTGCCCTCGGCCAGGGGTCAAGTTCGAGCCGTTCTGCGGGATCTCCTCCCGGTGACCAGGAAGCCATATAGATGGTGTCGCCCGCAATAACAGGCGTCGGAATGATAATACGAGCTAAACCGTTAATCCACCAAAGACGCTGCCCGTTATCGGGATTGTATGCGGTCAATTGCAATGCCCCCGCGACAAGAATTTGCGTCTGGCCGTTTTGAGTCCAAAGAGCTGGAGTCGAGTAACTGCGCACTGCGTCCGGCCGCGGTATCTTCCACACCACCCGGCCAGTAGTAGAATCCAAAGCGATGAGGAAACTGTCGGTGTCATGGTCCTGGTTCAGGATGACCTTATTCTGGCAGAGAATCGGCGAACTGCCCGCGCCGTACTCATCGCGGAAAGGACCCAGACGCTGTTCCCAAAGCTTGTTTCCGTCGAGATCGTAACACAGGACCCCGGCGCTGCCGAAGAAAGCAAAGACGCGTTCGCCATCGCAAGCGACCGTGCCGGTTGCCGGGCTGCCTATGGTGTGGGTCTGTTCGACGCGTTCCGGGGATAGCGGGGCTCGCCAAAGCACTCGCCCCGTTTCCTGGTCTAAAGCCACCGTTGCCAATTCTTTCGATTCGAGGCGCCAAGTGGTCAGGAAAATCTTTCCATTGTGCAAAATCGGCGTGGAATGCCCTGAATCGAGGGCGACTCGCCAGCTCAAAAATTCGGGCGTCTCAAGGTTATCAGGTAAGGCACCGGCCGAGCTGGCAATGCCAGCATCTGAGCGAAAGTATTTCTGGGCTGCAAACGAATTGAGTGCAAAAGCAAGCGTACCAAGGACCAACCACAGAATGGTTGTCCGCAATGGCTGGGGGTTTTCAAACGGTCTTTTTTGGGCGCGCACGTTGACTCAATAACATTGCCATGAAATAACAGCAATCTCTGAGCGGTCGCTGTGAACATCTTTCATGAAGGAACAACAGAGTATTCGGTTTTGGTAACTTCAAGCGCGCGTGTCAATCAGCGTTTTCACCGCCTGATTACCGGCAGCCATTGTTTTGAAAAGATTTGGCAAGTCAGTGAGAGAACCTGCTCCGTCCACGAAATCGCCCGAGTGAATGACGGAATTTTCAATAAACTCCAGGGCTTTCCGAATAGTGCGAGGCGTATGATGAAAACTTGCCAGCAAGGTAAGGTTCGAATAATGAAGCAAGCTAGTGTCCAGGGAAACGGTCGTTCCATTAGGACAACCCCCAAAGAAGTTGACTGAGCCCCCTTTTCGCACAGCCTGTACTGCTGCTTCCCACGCTTCGGGTTTGCCCACGGCCTCGATAACAGCATCAAATCGCGTACTTCCTGCGTTCCGGATGGTCTCGACCAAATTCTGTCCGTTTCCAATATCAATGACTTTGTCAGCCCCTAATCGTCGCGCGGTCGCAAGCCGCCGTTCCCGCCGGCCTGCAACACTGACATGACAACCCAAATGGCGGGCCAGAGCTGTAAACATGAGTCCGATCGGTCCGGCTCCAAGCACGAGCACATTCTGGCCTGCCTGTAACCGGGTTTCTTCGATGCCTTGTACAACACATGCAAGTGGCTCGACCAGGGCGGCGTCGCGAAACTCCGTTTTATGGCCAAGCGGCAATAGATTCTTTTGCACAATGCGCGCTGGCACGACGATGGACTCGGCATAAGCCCCGTTCAGGAAGAGCAAATCATCACACAAATTTTCCTGCCCTTTGTCGCAGTAAAAGCAAACTCCGCATGGAGCGGAATTTGCCACAACCACGCGTGCTCCAACGTTCCACTGGTTTTCGCCCGTGCCGGTGCTGCAGGTTTCGCAAATGATACCGGCGAGCTCGTGGCCAAAGACTGCCGGAGGCACGATCATTTTGGCATGATAGCCTCGCTTGAACACTTTAAGGTCCGTGCCGCAGGTGAGGGCGGCTTCGATTTGAATTCGCACCTCGCCCGCTTGTAATGGAACAGGCGTGATTTGCTCGACTCGTACATCCTCTTTTCCATAAAGAACTGCGGCTCTCATGAAAGTGCTCTGGTGGGTTGTGATTTGACGAATTGAGTTTTTCTCAAGTAAATCGGTTCCAGTGCTTCGCCGGGCAGGAAATCGTGGCGAACCTGCGCAAGCCGCGCCAAAGTTGATGCGCGGGGGAAATCGACACGGCTATTTCGAAAACGGGCGGCGTCTGGGCCGATAAAGAGTTCGCCTGCGGCTTCTCGTTCCTGGATTTCCTGGAGAGTGGCGATGCGGAGTGGCTCGATGGCCTGGCACCTCTCCGGGTTGATTTCATAAGTAGCCAGATAAAATTCGCCACGTTGGGCGTCGATGATCACGTTAAACGGGCCCAGTTGACCCTCCTCCCGTGCCTGAGCAACAAGGCAATCCGTGCTGCCGATGCCCAGTAGCTTGACTTGACATTCCGAGGAAGCCAACTGCCAGCCTTGGGCAATCGCTATTGCCCTGCGAATTCCCGAATAAGAGCCAGGCCCCAGCCCAATCGCAATCACTTCGATTTGCTCTCGTTCAATCGAAGCTTGATGCAATGCGGTATCGATCATTTCGAGCATGTTCGTGCCTACACCTCCGGTTTGGACAATCTCGTTCACGTCAACCGTGTGGTCTGCCCGATGGGCTGACCCCATGCCTCTAATCACCGAAACACTTCGCTGAATCGACGAGAATTCAAGCGCTAAAATCTTCATAGGCAATCTTGCGTTGCGTTTCATTTAGTGTTTCGATTTGAACCCAGCGGAAACGAGCAGGCAAAGCCTGGTTCTCGAGACCTGTTTGCTGGGTTCCCGCGGTTCGCAGCTCCGGGACTTTGCTCTGCTGACTGGTAGATTGATTCTCGAAGTTCCATGAGCCAAACCAGCGATCCGCCCATTCAATAACCGCCACGCCATCGGGATGAAAGTAATCTTCCAACCCTGCCAAGCTCACTTCCTCCCGTGTTTCGAGGCGATACAGATCCAGATGAAAGAGTGTCAACCGGCCTCCATTATAAATGTTTAGCAATGTAAAGGTCGGGGAGTGAACGCGGGCGGAAATGCCTAGACCGCGCGCAAGCCCCTTTACTAATTGGGTTTTGCCTGCGCCCAATTCGCCACAGAGAGCGATGACGACACCGTGTTGGACGGTCTGTCCCCAGGACTCCCCTAGCGCTTCGGTTTCAGCGGGACTACTGGAAATGCACGTACCCATGATCGCTCAGGAGCCGAAGGCCGCGCTGATCTTTGATAGTGACTCCTTCACCGGCGGTGATGCGCCCGATGCAACTTAATTTCAGTTTTGGGAATTGTTGTTTCCATGCGTCCAACAGTGGGACGCTATCCCGGCTGGCGACAGCGAAGAGAAGTTCAAAATCCTCTCCATCTGTAAGAGCTGCCGTTATTGGCGTCTTTGTCGAGTTCGAAGATCGAGAGTGTTGCCGGCGCACTTCAATGCTGAGGGGAATGGCAGAAGCAAGCAGTTCCGCTCCAACGCGGCTGGCAGCGATGACGCGCCTTAAATCCCCCGCCAAACCGTCACTGAGATCAATCATCGCGTGGATCGAATAATGTTGCGCAAGCCAGCGCGCCTCAGCCAGGCGTGGCTCAAAATCCAGGTGTTTGCCCGCCAGGGAGCCTCCTAGTTCGCCGGTGACAAAAATGGCGTCTCCCGCTTCCGCCCCGGAACGCAACACAGCTTTGCCACGTGGTGCCCATCCAAGCAAGGCCACCGAAAGCAAAATGCGCTCAGGATTCGTGGTGGTTTCGCCGCCAACGATGGCAACATCATGGCGTCGCGCGAGCGCGTTCATTCCCGAATAGATACCACTTACAAAATCCGGATCGAATTCTTTAGGCAACGCTAAAGTGACCACGGCCGCCGTCGGTGTCCCCGCCATGGCAGCAATGTCACTTAAACAACGGCCCAGCGCCTTATGCCCAACTTTTTCCGGGGATATTTCCTTGGTGAAATGAAACCCTTCGACAATGGCATCGGTCTTGAAGAGCAACAGTCGCTCAGGCAACCCCATGTCGAGTAATGCGCAGTCGTCACCCGCGCCGATCACCACGCTGCCATTAGTGGGCAGCGCGCGAGTTAAACGATCGATAAGTTCAAATTCGTTCACCTTGCCATCTGCTTTTCGAAGAGGTACAGCATGCCAAAATTGAGGGCATTAAACAGCGCATGCGCGGTAATCGGCGCCAGCAGATTATCGGTGTGCTCGTACAACAGGGTTAGAAGAATCGCCAAAACGAAGAGCGGTACAAATGAGACCAGGTTAAAATGGACCAACGCGAACAGGAGCGATACGCCCCAAATCGCCAGGCGAGGAAACCCAGCCTGCTTGATTGCGGGGTATAACATTCCGCGGAAGAACAGTTCTTCCACCACAGGCGCTAGAAAGAGAGCGAGCGACCCAAGTACCAAACGATTCGTCCAGGCATTGGTAATGCGAAGGGCGCGGACCGCTTCCTGCTCCTGCGGTTCGATCCGTAAATTGGTCATCAAGTGATAGGAACCCCACTGCAAACCCTCCGCGACGGGCAGAAAAATACATGCAACCGCAATGCCACCTAAAATGGCGTATCGACGATTGTTACAGATCCCGAATGCCTCAGACCATTTGACTCGACGGGCCCGGAGGAAACCGATGAAAAAGATCAAGACCGCCGCCTCTGCTGCGACCATCTGCTCGCCCGAGTTTCCTTCATCCGGCAAGCCGGCCATTTTTTGAGCCCATGCCGCAAAGCTCAACCCGCCTGACAGGCATGCCAACAAGATTATCAGTGGACGTAAGAAAAGGTCGTCGGTAGGCCACTGGCGGCCAATAATAATCAGGGAAAGCACCAGGAGAACGAAGCCAACTCCGGCCAGAGCTAAGAAAACCCAATACCGGGGACCACTCGGGCCGGAATAATGCAAACAACTGACGACGATCGAGCCCAGGCAGAGGCAAATGAATGCCCCAAGAAGCAAGCGGATAATGGCATCCCAGGTCCAGGGCTTGGCAGACAACATGGCGAAAAGCTATACCATGCGAGATATAAAGCCCAATCCAAACCTAATCACTCACTTGCTCACCTTGACGACATAATACAGAAAAGGCCCGCGCACCTTTTTGAACCAATGCGGGACCCGAGTGGGAATGACGATGATATCGCCCTTATTCAGCTCGCGTGCCTGGCCTCCCGTAATTTCTTTTGCGCGTGTTTCGCCAATGGCAATTGTCCGCGGCTCGACGGCCGTTCCTCCTGTCACAAGTGTTGCGGAACCTTCCAGAATATAAAAAATGTCTGTATCATTATCATGTACTTCGACCTCGCCTGGCACTTCACGTCGTCCCGCTTGAACCTTGAAATTATTAGTGGCGAGCAGTGATTCACCTTTGGAAAAGGCTGCGGCAACCCTCTCGTGGTCGATATGGATGACATGCGATTGAGGCGAACTGGCCGCCAGCCCAACAAAAGCTAATACGACTAAGGTGAGCAAGAGTGGAAGGAATGCTTTCATATGATTTTCTTATCATGAGACGGAGTTACGACAAGAGATAATCGAAGGGTCGATTGCTCACGTTCCCTGGGCGCTTGGTCGCGTTGAGTCAGTATGGGACGAGCCGATAAAACCTGGCCCCGGCAGCGGCGGGTGTGCGCCGGCCATTTTGGCCTGTGTCTTGAATTGTGCGAATACCGCCCAACGTGTTGGTAAAACTCTCCATGAATTGCCAGGCAGTTGGTGACATGATATCGCAAGATTGCATTTTCCAGATGCTGCCGAGGGGAGTTTCGGCTGAGAGGCGGGGCCCACCGAACGCCAGGTTAACGCCGAGATACGGCACGATCGGATGATAAGGGACCGCCATAAGGCTGATATCGAAGGCCACGTCATCCCAATCTGCCCAGTAGTTACTGATCTGAACTGCAACGGTATTGGTTCCGGACCGAAGCAGTTGAACGAAAGGAGTAAGATCGAAATAACGTATTTCATTGCCCTGGCCGGTTGTAACTTCCATAGGCGACTTAATCTCCACACCGTTCAGGAAAAGACGCAACGGATAAGCTGTCGCTCCGGAATCGTCCGTGCAGGTAGCGGAGAGTAGGAATTCTTCGAACTCCACCGTAGGAAGGACAAACTTCTTGCGGAAATAGTAACCTGGACGCTGCTGAGGTAAGACCGTAACTACATTTTTGGGGCCGGAACCCGCTCCGAATTTCCCAGAGGCGATGGGCCATGTGGAATCATCAAATTCCGTCCTAACCCAGTTTGGAGAAGGCGTATCGAGGGAATAACACCAGGTCGAGCCGAACGGAACTAAAGTGAGCCAGTTAGTGGCAGAAGGCGAAGGGATTTGGCGGAAGAACAGATTATCCAGATAAATCGAGCCGCTGCCCGGAGCGGTGATGGAATAGGCATGACGAAATTCTACGTTCGTGAAGCCCGCGGGAAGCTGAAACACTCGGTTTACATAGGTCCATTCACTTTGGTTCGTGCCAGCAAGGAAGTGGGGGGTAAAATAATTCGGCCAGGGCAAGCCGGGGCGATCTTTAATATCGTACCCGTTTTTCGTCGAGAGCCATTCCAGCCAATGTTCGGATGGCTGCGAGATCGCGCCGCTCCTAAAATAACCCCCGAAACTATAGAAAGCACCCGGAGTGACTTCCAGAGTGGAGTCAGGTATTCCATATTGGTTATATTGGGAGATACTCCTGTTATTACCTTGATTAGTGAGGACGATTTGCATGCAACGCTGCCCTTGCCATGCCACATTCGTGGTCGTCGACATATCCGTCATTTCGATATTGCCAGTGAACCATTTATCCCAATGACTGTTGTCGTTCTCCTCGAAGCCGGCGTTCACTATCGAGTTACTATTCAGAAAAGAAAGAATTGCGAACGGCGCCGAAGCCACAATGCCTGAATTGATCACGGCGCGGACTTCGTAAACGTACTGCCACCCCGGCTTGAGAGAGTAGTCGGTGTACGAGTTGATGTTTGAGGTAAGTGTGGCGATATGCAAAAAGGGACCGCCAGCCTGTTCGGCACGATAGATCCGTTGATATTGTACCGGCGCCGAGTTGGTCCACGAAAAGCTGGCGCGGTTATAACCAGGCCGCTTTTTTATGACAAGTGGTGTCCCGGGCGGGTAGAGAGACTTCCCGACATTGCCATCACGGTGCATGTTTCCCCGGTGGGTCGACCACGAGACACCGTTCGTTGTTGTCGAGCCGAAGTTTTGTACGTACATCTGTCCCACAGTAGATCGATAAATGACATCGAGCCTGCCGTTGCCTTCAACATCTCCCACCGCCGGAATTTGCTTAATGCCTCCAGGGACCGGCACTGTTTGCTTCAGCGTTCCGTCCAGCGAATAGATCAAAAGGTTGCCCACTGATGGGTTTAGCGCGGGAACGTAAGTGCCAACGATGATTTCCTCGGCACCGTCCCCGTCAACATCCGCCACTACTGGAGGAGTAGGCATGAAGGGAAAGAAATTTTTAGGCCAGCCAGGCGGGTCCACTAGTTCAACCCCATTCCAGTAACGAAACGTAATCTCAAAGGAATGATTAAAGCCTAGCACATCGATATGATTGTCGTGGTCGGGATTAATCGGAATAAGGCCGGCGCTATTGTTCCAACCCTGGTTGTTGACGTAATCGATGTGAGGTAACCAGCGTCGCCAAAGTATCGCCCCATCGTTGTCGAGAATCGTTTCGTTCGGCTGCCAAAGCGTGCTGAGTTGACTGCCGGCAACCAGAACCTCGTCGAGACCGTCCCCCGTGAGATCAGCCGCATAAATATCGATGGGCAATTGGTAGGATCCTGACATGACGCGTTGGTTCTTGCCGAATTGTTTCCACAGCATCCCTTTCCCCCATAGCCCGAACGGTTGCGTCTTGTCAAACGCCACTACACTATCGCTGTCGTTGAGCGCGTAGATGTGCAGCGCACGCCCTGCCGCCGGTTTTCCAATAGCAAGACCCGATTCCAGCAACTGGTGAAGATGATAAACGAATTTTTGGCAGCCGGTTTTTGCGTCGAACACCACGACCCCGCCTGACCACACCTCCCCGACTGTCCCCCACTCCCCCGAACCATACACGTCATTAATGAACGGGTTAAAGTCCTGGGCCCCATTTTCTGGATCCGGACGGATTTTCCATCCAGTGATGATCTCGTTTGTGCCGCTCCCATTCAAGTCCATGACAATCGGTGGCGAAACTTGGGATGAGAACACCGCGTTGGGAGGGAGATGATTTAGAAAAGTTCCGTCGGTCGACCAATAGAAACCATTAGTTACCGTCTGATATCCGCCGTCGGGAACATAATTGGCGGAATCGACGGTATTGGACCACATGACCGACCCATCCCCACGCAGAGCAATGACGTGATTCCCACGAGTAAAAATAATTTCGTCGAGTCCGTCCTGATCAAGGTCGTATAACGTGGGCGAAACATTTATTTCTTCGGGACCGGACGAGTATGGAAAACCGGAAAGCCGTCTTCCGTCGGCTCTAAACGCGTCCAGGAACCAGTTTCCGGTGGAATCACGATACGGCACCACAATTGCCAGCCCCGGCGCAAAATCTACTTTAGCCAGCCCGATTGTGCCCAAATGCCAACTGCTATCACCTGACGGAAAGGTGGAAATCAGGGTGGAGTTAGCTGGGATTGGACTCAGAAGAAGCCATGCGAAGCATAGAACCTTCAAACCCAAGGCCGTACGGGGGGGCGTCCGTGCAGGACGCAGGGCTATAAACATCCTTCTCCTAGAGGTTGTTGTGAGAGTATCAGGGGGGAATGTTCGCTCCGCCGCCGCCCTCGGCAATGGGGGTTTCTTGGTTTGTTCAAATCCATAGGGTATATACTCCATCACCACACTAACCAAAATCGGGCCGCCTTGTAAATGAAAACTGTGAGAAGCTACGCTTTTTCCGCTGCCAAAAGCACCATCGCGGCTTCTTTTCTTGCGTTGGAACTGATCCTGTGTCTCATTGGAACACACCTACTGTTACTGATATGAGCTTTAAACGATTTACCTGTTTGGTTTGCTTTGCTGTCGTTCAACTGAGTTGCTTTGCGGAATTCCGGGCGGGAATCGCTTTTCGCAACGTGACTCCGGATCCGCTGCTTCCGGTGAGCGGTGGCGTGGGCCCATCCCACAAAGTCACGCGCAAAGAAGGCGATCTGAATGTTCGCGCATTGGTTTTTGAACAGGACAACACCCGCGTGGCAATTGTAAGCGCAGACTTTCTTGGATTTCCCGCGGCATTAGGCAACAAAGTGCGTGCGGTAATTAAGGACATTCCACCTCAAAATATATTGATCGGCGCCACGCACACGCATAGCGCGCCGGATTGCTACGGATTTCCTGACGGAAAAGGCGGCACCGCCAGCGATCCAAAGTATCTGGAAACCGTCTGCGCAAAAATGGCTGAGGCGATCAACGAGGCAGCTTCAAAGCTTCAACCGGCCAAGCTTAAAATTGCTACCGGCGAGGCCAAAGGAAAGATTGCCTATAACTATTATGCGGATCAGTTGTATGATCCTCGATGCCATGTCATTCAGGTGCTCGACGCTTCTGACAAACCATTTGCAACTCTGGTCAATTATGCCGTTCATCCCGAAGTATTGGGAAATAGCGTGGGAATCTGCAGCCCGGATCTCGTCGGGCCTCTGTACGAACGCATCGCGGAAAAGGGCGGGGGCACAGCCATCTTCCTGAACAGCGCGCAGGGGGGAATGGTCACTGCGGATAACCGGCAACAAGGGAGCAAGGAGTCGCGAACCTGGGAAGAATGCGTGCGAATCGGCAGTCTGCTCGCGGATGAGGCTTTGCGAATCATCCAGGATGCGCCAAAACAAAGTTCACCAAAGCTAACCTGCTTGTCCCGGCAATTAACATTGCCGGTAGATTCACAATCGATGCGTGACTTGATGAAGCGATTGCCCAATGGCCCAGCCGAAGGGAATAGCGTGACCACACAACTCAACCTGATCAATCTTGGCAACGCTCAGATCCTTACCATCCCGGGCGAAGCGTTGCCGAACATTGGCTATTATTTGAAACGCAAAATGAGAGGTCAGCATAATTTGTTATTTGGTCTAACCAATGACGCGTTCGGTTACATTTTGACCCGGGAAGATTTCGGGAGTTTCAAACGTTATGAATACGTTTCCCGGACAAGCCTGGGTGAGCGCACGGGCACCATCCTGGTAGATGAGGCATTAAAGTTTGTAAACGAGAGTCCCGAGCCTGAAAAGATTAATTAAGGAATGAGTGTTCTTGCCATCTCCCATACTCAGATCGTCCAAAAAACTCGCTCTCGACCCCGGAGAGAGAACAGAATTTCGCGCTTTGGATCACCACGGCAAGTTTCTCCCTCTCCTCTGGACTCAGCATCACCCACAAGTCTAGGCCGTCGTTGGGTGCAATCCCGAAGGGATTGTGTTCTCCAGCCCAGGGTTGCGAGCTTGAGAGCTACTCTACTGAGTTTTCACAGCCTACTGAATGCGTATCCTGATTAAAAATGTTTTGGCTTCTATCGAACCCCTGGAGGCAGTCACGGTCAAAGGCTGGGTCCGCACCCGTCGGGACGCTAAAGGGTTTTCGTTCCTTGAGCTTAATGACGGGTCTTGTCTAGCCAACCTGCAGATTGTGGTCGATGCTGGGCTGCCGGGATACGAGCGAATCCAGCAATTCACCACCGGCGCCTCGGCGGCGGTCGAGGGCAATCTTGTGGCTTCTCCAGCGCAAGGTCAAAAGTGGGAGTTGCGCGCCACCAGCCTTGAACTTATCGGCCCGGCCGATGCCACGTATCCCCTCCAAAAGAAGGGCCACACTCCGGAATTTCTAAGGACGATCGCTCACCTGCGGCCGCGCTCCAACCTATTTGGCGCGGTTTTTCGGATGCGCAGCAAGCTCGCCTACGCGGTGCACCAATTCTTTCAGGAACGGGATTTCGTTTACGTCCATACACCTATCATTACCGCGAGTGATTGCGAAGGAGCAGGCGAGATGTTCCGCGTCACCTCCCTCAAGGGAAACATCGACGAAAAGCCCGAGTCGGATTTTTTCAGCAAGCCAACCTATCTGACCGTGAGCGGACAGCTTGAAGGTGAAACCTTTGCCTGTGCGCTTTCCAATATCTACACCTTTGGACCGACTTTTCGCGCTGAAAATTCGAACACTGCCCGTCATGCCGCTGAATTCTGGATGATCGAACCGGAAATGGCTTTCTGTGATCTCGAGGGCGACATGCAACTGGGCGAAGATTTCATTAAAGCGATGGCCCGGTACGCGCTGGAACATTGTGCCGAGGACCTTGCGTTGTTTGGAAAATTCGTGGACAAAACCTTGCAGGAACGGTTGAAATTTGTCGTCGAGCGTCCTTTTGTTCGCGCGCCTTATACTGAAGCTATCCAGATCCTCCAGAACTCCGGCAAGAAATTTGAGTTCCCGGTCCAATACGGATTGAACCTGCAATCCGAACATGAGCGGTTTTTAACGGAGGATCATTTCAAGTCACCTGTCACCGTTTTCAATTATCCCAAAGAAATCAAACCTTTCTACATGCGACTTAATGATGACGGAAAGACGGTCACAGCCATGGATGTACTGGTGCCCGGCATTGGTGAAGTGATCGGCGGCGCGCAACGCGAGGAGAGGATGGAACAACTGCTTGAGAATATGAAGCTGCACAAACTCAACCCGGAAGACTACTGGTGGTATCTGGATTTAAGACGTTACGGAAGCGTGCCGCACGCCGGGTTCGGATTGGGCTTCGAACGTTTATTGATGTTTCTGACTGGGGTCTCAAATATTCGCGATGTAATCCCTTTCGCCCGCACTCCGGGGAATGTGGAGTTCTGAATCCATTGAAAATTGCGCGAGCTTTTGAGCTGAATGTTGGCCCTTCGATGGATTGATCTGCCGTGCAGGATTTTTACTTTCTCTTAAAGCCGCATCAGGTGAGCCACGCGAGACCGTTGGGCGTTGCTCTCCTTGCGCTTCCCCCCACCTCCCCCTTATTTTAACCATGGCATGCTGGTGGCCGAGAACATACGCAAAAAACTCAGCTCACTGCCGCATAAACCGGGGATTTACCTGATGCGCGACCGCTTCGGGACTGTGATTTATGTCGGTAAAGCCCGGGATCTGCGCAAGCGTGTCAGCCAGTATTTTCAGCCCTCACGCCGAATCGGTTGGGATCTTAAGTTCAAAGCGCTGGTGGAAGGTATTCATGATTTTGATTTTCATCTGGTTCGCAGTGAACCGGAAGCGCTGCTGCTCGAGGGCAAACTGATCAAGGAATTTCATCCGCGTTATAATGTCAGCTTCCGTGACGATAAACGTTTTCTTCTGCTCAAGGTGAACCTGAATGATCCGATTCCGCGCTTTACTCTGACTCGGCTGAAACAGGACGACGGCGCGCGCTATTTCGGGCCCTTCCCAAATTCCGGCGCTCTGCGGAGCACATTAGCCTTGGTGCGGCGGCAGTACCATTTGCGAGGCTGCCGGCCACTCACACCGAGCGAACGCGATTACAGGCATTGTTTGTATGCGCACCTCAAATATTGCACCGCCCCTTGCATCGGTAATGTCAATCGCGAGCAGTATATCGAGCAAGTAAACGCCGCTTGCGACTTCCTTGCCGGACAATGTGACGAGATGCAGGAGCGACTCGGCGAAGAAATGAAAAAGGCCGCTGCAGCCCAGGAGTTCGAACGAGCTGCCGAGTTGCGCGATCTCCTTCATGATTTGAAACGCACTACCCTCAAAGCCAACCGCTTCGAGCGGGTGCCCTACAGTCTTCCCCAGGCGATTAGCCCGGAAGAGGACCTGGCCGAACTGGGGAAACTTCTCGGTCTGACTGGCCCTCCTGTGCGCATCGAAGGATTCGATATATCTAATATCAGTGGCACCTTCAAAGTCGCGTCATTAGTGAGCTTTCGAAACGGCCGGCCGGACCGCTCCAATTATCGTCGGTTCAAAATAAAAACCGTCGAAGGTCAGGACGATTTCGCCTCAATGGCGGAGGTCGTGCGACGGCGCTATACGCGTGTCCTCAACGAGTCCAAGGTCCAACACCCTTCACAAATTGTGGGAGAGCCCGGCGAAAAAGCTGGAGGTGGAGAAGCTGTTCCACTCGAGCTGCAAAGCCTGATTGATGATGTAAGCGATGCCTGGAAAGCTAAAAAGCGGGCCTCGTTTGATTCTGATGCCGCTGGGACGGATGTACGGGAACATCGTGCACCCGGGGCGCCCCGAAAGAAGGGCACTGGGGCTCTGCCCGACCTGATCCTCATCGATGGTGGCAAAGGTCAACTCAGCGCTGCCTGCCAGGAATTGGAAAAGTTAGGATTATCTAAAATCCCTATCATTGGACTGGCGAAGGAGTTCGAGGAAATCTACCGGCCTTTTGAAAAGGAACCATTGCGTTTGTCCCATGAAAGTGGGGCGCTAAAACTGCTACAGCGCGTACGCGACGAGTCGCATCGTCTGGCCAATACCTACAACGCACAACTCCGTCTGCGTAAGATATCGGAGAGTCTTCTCGATGAATTTCCCAATATAGGCGCACGCCGTAAGGCCGCGTTACTGAAAAAATTTGGCTCCATCCAGCGCATCAGGATGGCAACGATCGAGCAACTCAACGAGGTGCCGGGATTCGGTGGTAAAGCCGGCGCGGAACTAAAGGCCTTTCTGGAAGCCCGTTTGAAGAGCGGAAACCAGGAGGAGAACAAAGAATAGATAATAAAGCATAAAGCAGAACACCGTCTGGTTTAGTCCGGGGGCTTTTCCAGGAAGTTCTCTTCCATTCTCGCCCCTAACAACTGCCCTAGCCGTTTTCACGAGAATCGCTGCTCTATCCTCGCATTTCGTTGCGTCTTTGTTGGTTTTCGATAGACTCGCGCAGGGCTAACGAATGAATATACAGGTGGCAGTATTGTGTGATGCGGCAACCGACGATAATGGCAAGCTCAATTTGCTAGGGGCTTTCGACACGATATACACTCAACAACTTCCCGCTGTGCACCCGCAATGTTCCATCGCATTACGCGTCACTTTCGGCCACGAAGACGAGGGTCAACACAAGCTGCGTTTGAATTTTGTCGATGCTGACGGTCGGTCAATTATGCCGGGCATCGATATTCCTGTGGCCGTCGTTCTGCCAGGTGATTCCCATTTTGGAACCCGCAATTTCGTCGTAAATATCCAGCAATTAAAGTTCGAAAATCCCGGCCTTTACTCGATCGATCTAACCCTGGATGACCAGCCTCAAGCAAGCATTCCCCTTCTGGTCAAACACAATCCGCCAGCGACATAAGGCTGGCCCAGTGGAATCATTCTTCGTCATTTGTCATTCGTCATTCGTCATTTAGAATTGGTCATTCCCTACCGGTATTCCTCCCATTCCGGTTCATTCTCAAAAATCCAGCGGTAGTAATCTTTTTCTTTGAGTTTAGCCGCGGCCTCTTCATCGACCACGACGGTACATCGCGGGTGCAATTGGAGAGCAGTAGCTGTGACCATGCTGGTTATCGGCCCTTCGACAGCCTGGGCAGTGACTTCTGCTTTGCTCGAACCTGTTGCTAGAAGAAGGCATCGGCGAGCTTCGATGATTGTGCCGACCCCCATGGTGATGGCCCGGCGTGGGACTTTTTCCTCTCCCCCGAAAGCTGAGGCATTCTGTTTTAGGGTGGTTGGTGTTAGAGCTTTAACGCGTGTCCGGGAGCGTAAAGCGGAAAGCGGTTCGTTAAACCCAATATGTCCCGCTCTGCCAATGCCAAGGAGCTGTAAATCGACACCTCCAAATCGCTGGATTAGCGCTTCGTACCGGCGACACTCGTCATCCAAGTTGGAGGCCAATCCATTCGGCAAATGCGTGTTGCGCGGTTCGATATTAACTCGACGGAACAAGTGTTCGTCCATGTAATGCCGATACGAATTGACATCGGAAGGGAACAACCCCACATATTCATCAAGATTGAAGGTGCTGCAGAGGGAAAAGTCTAAACCCGAATCCTGGTGGTGTCGCACTAACTGGCGATAAACTCGTTCCATGGTCTTGCCCGTTGCCAAACCCAGAACCAAATGAGGATTTGCCCGTAAATCATGAGCGACGATGCGAGCAACCAACGCAGCGGCGGATTCATCTGTAGGCTGTATAATTACTTCCATGAAGCCAAGGCAGGCTATAATGCCGCGGCGATGGAGCAAAGGTGATTCTTGCAAAACCCTGTTGCAGTTTTATTTATCCTCTGCTTCAAACTCAGCGACCAGAGGGCGGTGATCGGAGCCGAGTCCCCAGCCTGGAATTGAAAGCACACGCGTACCCTCTTTCAGCCATTCCCGAGCCATACCTGGACTTAGCAAAATATAATCGATTCTCGAATAACTATCATCTTTGGCAAAAAAATGAGTCCAGGCAACATTCCGCTCCTCTGCTGAATCTCCCGGCTCCGGGTTTTGCTCGGATGGTCGCGTGTCTATCAGCTTATGCTTGCCACGCCCCAAAACGGTTTTTGTGGAAGGAGAATCTTTGCTGTCGTTAAGGTCTCCAAGAACAATCAGGTTAATGCTTGGATTCGCCTCGAAGCGGGCATCGATTTCTTCCCGGAGCAGTTTGGCTTCCTCGATGCGCAGTTCTCCTTCATCCGCTTGCGGAACTGGTCGTTTGGATTTCAAGTGAGCGGCGATCAGAGTAAACCGGTAATTCGGGGCTGGTTGCACATCGACCTCGCCAAAACCACGGCTGACCCTGAACCGGCGGCCCCTTAATAGAAAGTGGTCATTGGTCCGAGACCGTTGTGCCGCAAAGGGAAACTTGCTCAGTATGGCAATATGGCCATTGGTATCCGAGCCGGTCACAAGTTCCCAATACGGGAAGTCCAGCCCTTTCGAATTGAGAGCTGAACGAAGACCTTGCAAGGCACTCAAATTGCCCATTTCTTGAAGGCAAAGAAGATCGGGCTTAAGGGCAATAATACTTTCCTGAACCTTGGATTTGGACTCGGCCGATTTAGCCGTTCGAGTTTGAGTCGGTTCATCAAGGTAGTTCTCCACGTTGTATGTTGCCACACGAAAACGAGCTCCGGCAGATGCGCTTGAAATCGAAAGCAGGAGCCAAACAGCAAGTGTCAATAACGCGTAGAGGGGTGCTTCCATTTCCCGGAAATAGCAACCTTACCGGCCAAGTCAAAACCTTTTGCAAATCCGCATTTGGCTGTTAGGTTTCAAAGATGCAGAAACAAGGTACAATCGGACCCACGCGCAAGACGCGCTTGATTGCCAAATTGCACGATAAGCAGAGCGAGTTGGATCACCGTGAATTGCGGATTGACAAGGTTGGAGTTCGTGGGCTGCGCTTTCCCATCCAGGTCCGGGACAAAGCCCGCGCCGTCCAAAACACCGTGGCCACTATCGGCATGTTTGTGGATCTACCGAAGGAGTTTAAGGGCACTCACATGAGCCGTTTTATAGAAGTGCTTAACGCTCACGGCAATGTTGTCCATGTGGAAAATATTACCGACATCCTCTACGCCTTGCAGAAGAAGCTGAATGCGGCCACCTCGCATTTGGAAATGGAATTTCCTTATTTCATGGTCAAAAAAGCCCCGGTTTCGCGGTTTGAAAGCGTGATGGATTACATCGCCAGATTCGATGCGACCGCGGCCAATAAGGATATCGATTTTGTGCTCACGGTACGCGCCAATGTAACAACGCTTTGTCCTTGTTCCAAAGCTATCGCTGATTATGGCGCACATAATCAACGCGGAGAGGTCACTGTTCGCATCCGGTCAGAGAAACCGGTGTGGATTGAGGATTTGATCGAGATCATTGAAGGGTCCGCCAGTTCGGAACTCTATTCCCTGTTAAAACGCGAAGATGAAAAAGCCGTGACGGAACGAGCCTACGAAAACCCGGTCTTTGTGGAGGATCTTGTGCGGAATATCGCGCTTAGACTAAATGCGCATCCCGATGTAAATTGGTATAAAGTGGAGGCCGAGAATCAGGAAAGTATCCATAACCACAATGCCTATGCCTGTATTGAAAAGGGCTGAAATTCAAGTCGAGCTCGCAACATTGGAGCACCGGTTGGGTCCGTAGATTCCCCAAGCAAAATTGCTGAAAAAAGTTATAGCTATTTTAATTTTGTTTGCTACATTCCCGCACCCTCAAATGGAATGAAGCGTGGCTGAGGAATCGAAGACCGCGCAGAAGTAGAATAAGCAGTTTTAAGTTGTGACTAACAAAAAGAAACAAGTTGGTAAAAAAATTACCGGCCGCGCCAAGCCCCACGGTTCCGCTACGGCTGCCTCAATTCTTGGGCATTCTCTCGCCAAGCCCAGCAAAAATGGCGAAGTCAAAATCAAGGCCGAATGGGCAAAGTTTTATGAACGATTGCTCGAGTTGCGGGAGCAACTCATGCGGCAAATGAACGGGTTGGCTAAAGAATCAGCCCAGGAAATGGCCGGTTATAGCTTGCACATGGCGGACTCGGGGACTGATAACTTCGATCGTGATTTTGCCCTGAGCTTATTGTCCTCCGATCAGGATGCTATTTATGAGATCGAAGAAGCTCTGAAACGCATTGAGAAAAACACTTATGGGATTTGTGAGCTGACGGGAAAAACCATTCCTAAAAGCCGCCTCGAAGCAATCCCCTGGACCCGCTTTACTGTACAGGCTCAGGCGCAGCTCGAACGCGAAGGCGCCCTGCGTCAACGCCGGCTGGGAGTTTTGGGGACCGTGGATGCGGTTGGAGTAGCTGAAGTCGAGGCCGAGGAAGAAGAGTCGGAGGAAAAGCCCAAAGAGAAAGAATAACTGATGCCCCGAGAAATCATCACTATTGAATGCACGGAGGCCCGTAAAGAGGGCAAATCACCTTCGCGTTACACCACCACCCGCAACAAGAAGCTCAAGACCGAGAAGCTTGAGTTAAGAAAATATAACCCGGCGCTTCGCCGTCACACTCTTCATCGCGAAATAAAGTAATTCCATGCCACGCAAAACTCGCCCAGACAAACCAGATCGACGAGGCGCCCGCGGAACACGGGGCTCGGTTGTTGAAATGCGGACTCCACGACCGAAACCCAAGGTCGATTTTACCGCCGACACTTTGGATTTCAAAAACACCAATCTGCTACGTCAGTTTGTGACTGACCAGGGAAGAATTCTTCCTCGCAAATACACCGGACTGCCGGCGCATTACCAGCGCCGACTCAATCGCGCGATTAAGAGGGCTCGGCAAATGCTTTTAATGAAATAATTGTTTAGACCGCGAACCCGCGTCGTTAAAAGCGCGGGTTTTTTCATGGGGTGCAAATGCAAATGATTTGCAATTGGGAAATGGAAAAGCTCATGCGTCTTAGTGGAGCGCGCCCGTCCTCGGGCGCAGCGATCTTCGAAATGCCGACTGTGCCCCGAAGTTCGCGCGAGCCAGTCCTGACTCAGCTTGCTGCACCCGAGGACGGGCGCATTCCGCTAAAGCGCGAAAGTCTTTCGCAGGATTCTCCCCTCGCTCCGAAAATCTCACCCCGGATAACAAGGGAATAGTATGGATTATTTCCTATTGCTCTCAACCATTCTGCTGGGCGCTGCCAGTGTTTTCTTGTTCAAGCTGTACGAACCGCGCCACATCAAGCTGCTCAATGCCTTTACTGGCGCCTATCTCCTCTGTCTGACGTTGCTCCACTTATTGCCCGAACTTTATCATCCTCATCATGGCTCGGTTCCCACCGATGATTTAAAGATCGGAGTATTGATTCTGGCCGGGTTTTTCACCCAGATCGCTCTGGATGTCATTTCCCTGGGAGTCGAGCACGGACATTCCCATCACCTGCCGGGCCGAGTTCCGGTGGGTGTTCTGGCAGGCCTCTGCCTCCATGCACTGGTGGAAGCCTCAGCATTAGGCGACGCTCAGACCCATTTCGACCCCTCTTCTCGCCGCCTGTTGCTGTGGAGTATTGTGCTGCATAATTATCCGGTGTCGATCGCCTTGCTTGGAATGTTGCTGCATAGCGGCATTAAACGTTCGACCGCGCTGGCTTTGCTCGGGTTGTTCGCAGCCATGGCGCCGTTGGGAATGTCGATCAGTGCGCACACCGGTTTGGCTGCCCATACGCGCGAACTCATGGCTTTTGTGATTGGCATTTTCATGCACATATCCACCACCATTCTTTTCGAGAGCAGTGATATTCATCGATTTAACCTGGCCAAGCTGGGGGCGATTGCCCTGGGCACGGCGCTTGCCGTTTTGAGTTTATCGCTGCATTTTTAGCTATGAGCGCTAACCGTCATTCCTGTGCCACATCTCATCCACCAACGCCAAAACTGGCGGAGCGGTTGCGCCGGGAGTCGCACAAAATAACAGGTCCGCGCCAGGCTCTCCTCAATCTGCTTCGCGCCCAGGCGCATCCCATGAGTGCCAAAGAAATGTTCGCGGCGCTTCCTAAAAACGAGTGCGATTTGGCCACGGTCTATCGTTCCATCCGACTTTTAGAGCAAATGGGCATGGTGAAGCGATTTGATTTCGGTGATGGCACCGCAAGGTTCGAGCTTCTTGAAGAAGGAGATGATGGTCATCACCATCATCTCGTGTGTATTCGTTGCTCTGGAATCATTGAGTTGGACGAATGCTCGATGACCGAGTTGGAGGAAAGAATTGCAGTGCGTAACGGTTTCAAAGCAGTCACTCACAAGTTGGAGTTTTTTGGACTGTGTCCGCGGTGCCAGTGAACCAACTTCCAAGCACGCAACGTTTAAAAAAAAGCCGCGCTAAGCGCGGCTCGTTGTTCTTAATATCTCAATGTAGTTTCAAGTTGCTAATTCCCCTTGTTCCCACTCACCCAAGTGCAGGTATTCTTTAATCTTCCTCCGTTCGTAGCGGTGTTTTAATGTCTTTTTAGGCTGGTTATCCACTTTTCGGAACGGGTGTTTAGGATTACGAACTGCTTCATTGATGACTTCCAATGATTTGGTCATAGGTTAGTTCCTTTATTTCGTTGGGAATGACGCGAAGCATGCCGCAGGGCATTCGGGGACATGCCCTCTTAAGCAATCGAATGGACATCGGCTGCTTCAAGCGACTTCTTATATGACCGCACACTGCGCAACAGAATTCAATAAAAAAATGGTCTAGAGTGATTGCCAAAATAAATTTCCGGATGTGTGCCATTTTGTCCTTGTACTTTTTGTCACGCTATGATTGAACATGGCAGTTGCGAGCGCCAGAAGTACATCCCAATGGGGAGAACGCC
>Ga0163163_10000168_pt1 | contig 68808 bp, 61 predicted proteins | sample S65metaG_FD_119766 | JGI IMG/M metagenome (GOLD analysis project Ga0163163, IMG submission 119766) | Switchgrass rhizosphere microbial communities from Kellogg Biological Station, Michigan, USA - S6-5 metaG | ecosystem: Host-associated > Plants > Roots > Rhizosphere > Soil | place: USA...
ATAGAAACGCACTGCGGCGGCGGAGTATCCTGCCTTGAGGGCATCGTCCAGATGCGCGTCGGCGTACGCGTAGCCATCCTTGTTCCGGTTCGTGAATGCGAGGCCGCAGTGCATGGTGTCGAGCACGCGCTGGCGGTGCGCATCGCCGGGCGGAAGCAGCTTCTGCAGCTGTTCGGCGACTTTCTGTTGCTGCTTGTTGTCGAGCGCGGTGAGATCGCCGAACTCCAGGCGCTTGAACAGCGCGTCGAACGCTTGCGAATTCGGCAGCGAAGGTTCTTCGGGTACCTTCGGCGGGGTCTCGTCGTCCGCAAGGCAGACAATGGCAGCGATGCCGAGCGTCATGCCCAGTAGCAGCTGCAGCCAGAATGGCCGATGAGGTTGCATTTTCCCGCTAGGTGCTCGCCCGATAAACCTAGTGTAGCCGAACAAACGATATCAAGAATCGCGCCAAGGTTAATCCTCGCAAGCGCTCGGTCTTACCCATTAGTCTGCCGCTGCGGACGCTCCTGCAGCGTCGCGGCGAGCTTGAACGGCGCGCCGTTGCGCGTTCCGGCGAGTTCAACCTTGGTTCCCGGCGGCAGGTTCGCCTCGCGGTTACGCAGCTCGAGCTGACTGGCGATGGGCTGGCCGTCCATGGTCAGTAGCACGTCCCCGGCCTGCAGCCCGGCTTGCGCGGCGGGGCCGTTATCGTAGACGCCGCGAACCATCACCGTCGGTGTATCGGTGCCGGTCTGCGCCGGCACGTCGGCATATTCAGCGCCGAGCCAACCGCGGATCACGCGGCCGTGCGCGACGATCTGGTCGAGCACGGCTTTCGCCGTGCCGACTGGAATGGCGAATCCGATACCGATATTGCCGCCGGTCGGCGAATACACGTCGGAATTGATGCCGACGAGTTCGCCGTAAGCATTGACGAGCGCGCCGCCGGAGTTGCCCTGGTTGATTGCGGCGTCGGTCTGGATGAAGTCTTCGTAAGTGGACAGATTCAACTGCCGCCCGGTCGCGCTGACGATACCCATCGTCACGGTGCGGCCGAGTCCGAATGGGTTGCCGAGCGCGAGCACCACGTCGCCGACATTCGGCGGCGCCTTATCGGCAATTGCGATGCTCGGCAGGTTTTCGGCGTCGATCTTGAGCACGGCCAGATCGGTTTCGGCATCGCCGCCGATCACGCGCGCGCGCGTTACCCGGCCGTCGTAAAGCACGACGGCAATCTCCTCGGCTCCCTGGATCACATGATTATTGGTGACGACGTAGCCGTCGGTGCTGACGATCACGCCTGAACCCAAGCTCTGCTGGCGCTGCTTGACCGGGCCGAGCACGATGCCGGGAAACATGCGCTGGAACACCGGATTGCTCGGCACCAGCACTTGGCGCGTGCTGACCACCTTATTGGCGTAGATGTTCACGACCGCCGGCGCTGCGCGCGAGACCGCGGCCGAATACGAGGCGGTGATCACGTCTTCGCGCAGGCCCTCGAGCGATTCGGTATGGTGATCGGCGGCGCTCTGGGTGACGCTCGGCGGCGCCGCAACCGGTGTAGCCGGCGCTAGCGCTTCGGTGCCTACGGTCTGGCGCACGCGCTCGACGAAATGCGGCGAGACCACGCTGATCAGGAACGCAGCCGCGAGCCCGAGCGTGATGAACTGGGCGATGAACACGCAGAATCGGTAAAAAGTCTTCATCAGGAAGCTACGAAAATTGGGTGCATTACTTGCCGTTCGCCCAAGTATCGATGGGTGAGCGGCTCACAGTTGTCAGTTCGTGGTTCGATACCTCACCACGAACGGTCTTATTGGACTGCTTAATTGTGTGAGGCCGGAGCGTTCGTTAAACTATCATGCTTTGAAGGCGGCCGCCGCGCTGCTTTCGCGGGAAGTCTGCTGTAAATCTTTTTGGAGTGCCGGATGGCGAATGAAGGCGTGGATCACGGACGCCGCCGCTTCCTCACGGCCACGACTGCGGTCGTCGGCGGTGCGGGTGTCGTGGCGGTTGCGGTACCGTTTATCAAGTCGTGGGAGCCGAGCGCGCGCGCGAAGAACGCCGGTGCGCCGGTGCTCGCCGACATCAGCAAAGTCGAGCCCGGCCAGCGCCTCTCGGTATTGTGGCGCGGTCAGCCGGTGTGGATCGTGAATCGCACGCCGGCATTGCTCGCCACGCTGGCGCAGGTCAAGGATCGCCTGCGTGATCCGGATTCGAAAGTTGCCGATCAGCAGCCGAAATATGCGCAGAACGAAACGCGCTCGATCAAGCCGGAGTGGCTGGTCGTTGTCGGTATCTGCACGCACCTGGGCTGCTCGCCGGAATTCGTCCCGGAGATCAAACCCGAGCCGTTCGATCCGGAATGGAAAGGTGGCTTCTTCTGCCCGTGCCACAAGTCGCGCTATGACATTGCCGGTCGCGTGTTCCAGGGTGTGCCCGCGCCGATGAATCTGGTCGTGCCGCCGTATCAGTTCGTCAGCGACAAACAGATTCTGATCGGCGTCGGTCCCGGGGAGAAAGCGTGATGGCGAACGTATTCACCCGCATCGGCGACTGGGTCACCGAGCGCGCGCCGGGCATGATGCCGGCGTATCGCAAGCACATGACCGAGTATTACGCGCCGAAGAATTTCAATTTCTGGTACTACTTCGGCTCGCTTGCACTGCTCGTGCTCGTGAACCAGATCGTCACCGGCATTTTCCTGACGATGTTCTACAAGCCGGGCGCGGCCACCGCGTTCGCCTCGGTCGAATACATCATGCGCGATGTCGACTGGGGCTGGCTGATCCGCTACATGCATTCGACCGGCGCGTCGATGTTCTTCCTCGTCGTCTACCTGCACATGTTTCGCGGCCTGATGTACGGCTCGTACAAGAAGCCGCGCGAACTGGTCTGGCTGCTCGGCATGCTGATCTTCCTAGCGCTGATGGCCGAGGGCTTCATGGGCTACGTGTTGCCGTGGGGCAACATGTCGTTCTGGGGCGCCAAGGTGATCATCTCGCTGTTCGGTGCGATCCCATGGATCGGCGACACGCTCGTGCAGTGGATCATGGGCGACTACAACCCGGCCGACGCGACTCTCAACCGGTTCTTCGCGCTGCACGTGATCGCCTTGCCGCTCGTGCTGCTGCTGCTCGTGGTGCTGCACATCGCCGCGTTGCACGAAGTCGGCTCGAACAATCCGGACGGCGTGGAAATCAAGAAAAAGAAAGATGCGAACGGCGTGCCGCTCGATGGCATCCGCTTCCATCCGTATTACACGGTCAAGGATCTGTTCGGCGTCGGCTTCTTCCTGATCCTGTGCGCGTTCATCATCTTCTTCCAGCCCACGCTCGGCGGCTGGTTCCTCGAGCCCGACAACTTCATCCCGGCGAATGAGCTGGTGACGCCGGCCGAGATCAAGCCGGTGTGGTACTTCACGCCGTTCTACGCGATCCTGCGCGTGATCCCGAGCAAGGGCCTCGGCGTGCTCGCGATGTTCGCGTCGATCATCCTGCTGTTCCTTGTACCCTGGCTCGACCGGGGCGCCGTGAAGTCGATCCGCTATCGCGGCCGCGGGTTCAAGATCGCACTTGGCCTGTTTGCGGTTACGTTTCTGCTGTTCGGTGCGATCGGCGCCGGCAAATCGGCGGAGTGGATTCCGGCGATCTTCGGTGCGAACGCGGACGTCTCCGGCATCGAGATGCACTTCGGCTGGTTCCTGCTGGCGATCTACTTCGGCTTCTTCGCCTTCCTCTACGTGTACACCGCCTTCGGCTACGAGAAGACCAAGCCGGTGCCGGATCGGGTGACCACGCATGCTTAAGCACATGATGATCAGAGGTCTCGCCATTGCCGCCGCGCTGTGCGCCGGCACGGTCAGTGCCGAGGAAGGCGCGGCGCTGGAGAATGCGCAATCGCGCGTGGCCAATATCGCCTCGGTGCAAAGCGGCGCGCGGCTGTATTTCAACTATTGCTCCGGCTGCCATTCGCTCAAGTACGTGAGCTATTCGCAGCTCGCCGAAGATCTGCACTTGAGTCGCGATGACGTGCTCAAGAATTTCGCCTTCACCGGCGCGAAGATCGGCGATCAGGTGCTGACGAACATGCCGGCCGACAATGCGAAAGCGTGGTTCGGCAACAACCCGCCTGACCTCTCGCTGGAAGCGCGCGCGAAAGGTCCGGACTGGATCTACACCTACCTGAAGTCGTTCTATCTGGACCCGACGCGGCCGACCGGCTGGAACAACACGGTGTTTCCGAGCGTGTCGATGCCGCACGTGTTGTGGGACCTGCAAGGTACGCAGCGCGCGGTGATGTCTTCGGCCAAACCGGGCGAAGAACCGCATGTCCTCAGGCTGGATCAGGCGCGTCCGGGCAAGCTGTCGGCGGCGCAGTACGACGAAGTCGCACGCGATCTGACCACGTTCCTCGACTACGCCGGCGAGCCGGCCAAGCTCAAGCGCGAGGCGATGGGCGTGTGGGTCGTGCTGTATCTGGCTTTCTTCACTTTCATTGCCTGGCTGCTAAAGCACGAATACTGGAAAGACGTGCACTGAGTGGCTGAATGAGCTGCTGCGCTCAGCAGCTCGCACGCCGGCGGTGCTCGACTGCGCAGGTAGGATGCCGGAGCGGACGGCGAAGCCGGCCCGGAGGGCGAGCCGCGGATGCGGCGAGTAAATCCTCATGTACTTCGCATGTACACTCCGGTTCCTGCGCTCCGGCGACGTGCGATCTGCCTTCGCTCGCGACGCTCTTTCAGCCACTCAGCCAGTTGCGCAGGGCTAGTGGTTCCGACGGCATTGCTGCTCCGGGCCTTGCCAATCCGGGTCTAAATTTGTACAAGGGACTGGCCGGCAGGGGTGCCGGACATTCTTTTTCGCGTCCAGGGGGCGTCCGAGCCGCATGGCTTTGAGTCAACGATCGCGCACCATTCTGACCCTGTATTCGGCCAGCGACGATGTACAGTGCCATCGCGTGCGCCTGGTGCTGGCCGCCAAGGGCGTGGTCTATGACCTCGAGATCGTCAATCCGAAGTCGCCGCCGGAAGACCTGCTCGATCTGAATCCGTATAACACGGTGCCGACACTGGTCGATCGCGACCTCGTGCTCTACGACACCGGCGTCATCTGTGAATACCTTGATGAACGCTATCCGCATCCGCCGCTGATGCCGGTGGATCCGCTGTCGCGCGCGCGGCTGCGCTTGGCCAGCGTGCGCATCGAACGCGACTGGCTGCCGTTCGTTGCACAGATCCAAGCCGGCGGACGGCCGGCGGAAACCGCGCGCAAGCGCCTGCGTGAAGCGCTGCTGTCGAGCCTGCCGCTGTTCAAGGCGGCGAAGTTTTTTCTCAATCCCGAACTCTCGCTCGCCGATTGCGCACTGGCGCCGCTGATCTGGCGTCTGCCGAGTCTCGGCGTCGCGCTACCGCGCGAAGCGCATGTGATCATCGACTACGGCGAACGCATCTTCCGCAACCCGGGCTTCACGCGCAGCCTTACGCCCGAGGAGAAACTGCTGCGTGAGCCATGACATGAAAACCCTGGGGATGACATCGAATCGCCCGTATCTGTTGCGCGCGATGTACGACTGGATCAGCGATAACGGCTTGACGCCCTACATTCTCGTCGATGCCGCGGCACCGGGCGTAGACGTACCGCAGAGTGCGGTCAAGGATGGCCGCGTCGTGCTCAACGTCGCCGCGCGCGCGGTCGCGCAATTGGAACTGGGCATGGATCGCGTGCGTTTCATGGCGCGCTTCTCCGGCGTCAGTCGTGCCGTCGACGTGCCGATGGCGGCGATTCTCGCGATCTACGCGCACGAGAACGGGCAGGGCATGATGTTCCCGGCCGAAAACCAGCCGCCGCAGCCGCCGGGCTCGACGGCCGCGGAAGTCACGCCGCTGAAAAAAGGTCAGCATCTGCGCGTGGTGAAGTAACCCGTGCTGCCCTCTCCCGCAGGCGGGAGAGGGAGAGAAAGCTCAGTTCATCGTCCGCTCGGGTCGTAGCTCGATGACATTGCCGGTCGCCGGCGCTTGGGTCGCCTCGTGTACCGGTAAGTCGTAGGACGTGATTTCGCCATCGAGCAGGTCGAGGCTGCCGTGCCGGCGGTCGCTGCCGTCGGTGCTGACGTCGAAGCGATAGCAGCGCAGCAGCGCCAAGCCTTCGCCCGGAATACGGCGCAAGCTCACGCGACGCAGCGCGACGCTCTGGTCCAACAGTTGTATGCCGGCACGCGCGCACAGCGCAGCGCCCAGCGCGCGGGCCTGTTCGCGGGCGCGCAGCGCGTTGTGCCACAGGTAGAACGCGGCAAGGATGACGAGCAATGGCAGCAGGGTGTCGTACATCAGTGCAGTGTGCGGCGACCGCATTCGTCGATGCAAGCGGATGTGAGCCGGTTCCGGGTGAGGTGCGCGCTGTTTGGCTACAATGCCCGCTCTGACACGGGCAGCGAGGGGCGCCAGGTGATCGAAATTCCCGGCTATCAGATCAAGCGCGAAATCGGTAGCGGCGGCATGGCCAGCGTGTACCTGGCCGTGCAGACTTCGCTGGAGCGCGAAGTCGCCATCAAGGTAATGGCCCCCGCGCTCGCGGCAGACCCGCAATTTTCCAAGCGCTTCCTGCAGGAAGCGCGCATGCTCGCCTCGCTCGCGCATCCTAATATCGTCGCGGTGTATGACGTCGGCGTCACGCCGGCGCAGCTGCATTACTTCTCGATGCAGTACCTGCCCGGCGGCGATCTCGCCTCGCGCGTACAGCGCGGCATCGAGGAGCGCGAACTCGTGCTCACGCTTGCCGGCGTCGCGCGTGCGATCGGCTACGCACATGCGCGTGGCTACGTGCATCGCGACGTCGCCCCCGGCAACGTGTTGTTCGATGCGAACAACAATCCGGTGTTGACCGACTTCGGCATTGCGCTGGCCACCGTCACCGGCGGCCATGTCACCAGCAGCGGCTTCTCGGTCGGCACCAGTCATTACATGAGTCCGGAGCAGGCGCGCGGCGGTGACGTCGATTCGCGTTCGGACATCTACAGCCTGGGTGTGCTCGCGTTTTTCGGACTCGCGCGCAGACCCCCGTACGATGGCGCCGACGGTTTTGCCGTCGCCTATGCGCACGTGTTCGAACCGATTCCGCGCCTGCCGGAGCAGTTCGCGCATTGGCAGCCGCTGATCGATCGCGCGCTGTCGAAGGATCCAAAGGATCGTTACGCCAACATCGAGCAGTTGCTCGATGCGATGGCTGCCGTAGTGCCGCAATACGCGGCGCTGTTCCGCGAAGACGCGGTTACGCCGGCCGCTGCGCCGTCTGCACCGCCGCCCCCCGCCGCCATCAACGATGCGAGCACGCGGGTGATGCAGCGAGCACCCGTAGCCGAAGTCAAGGTACCGGCGCCCGCCGCGAAGCCGGCTGCCGCGCACGCGCCAGTACTGCAGAAATCGACGCCGCCGCCGATTGCCGCAGTGTCGGCGCCGCCAAGCAACTTCATACGCTTCTGGCCGGTGCTGATCCTCATTGCAGGCGTCGGCTTGATCGGATTTGCGCTGCTCTCGCGCGGCAACAAGCGTGCACCGCTGCAGTTGCCGGTGGCCGCGGCGACAGTACCGGCAACGCCGCCGGCTGCGACCGCACCAACTGCGGCACCGACCGCCGCATCAGTTTCCCCCGATTCCGCAATTGCTGCCGTGACTCCCACGCCACCGCCGCCGGCACAACCGGTGTCGGCGATGGACGTGATCGACGCGAATGAAGCGCAGGCCGGTGGCGGGCTGTCGGCGGATCTGGCCAACCAATTTCCGACCGTGATCGATCCGCTCGACGACGCGGTCCGCAGTGGGCGCATGGCCCTCGCCGCGCAGCGCCTGACCAGTCCGCCGGGCGATAACGCGTTCGAGCGCTTCCGTCTCGCGCTGCGTATCGACCCCAAAAACAAGCAGGCGCGGCAAGGCATCGCCGACATCGCGAAAAAGTACATCGATTATGCCGACAAGAATCTGGCCGGCGGCGACGTTGTGCAGTTCGATCAATATCTCAAACGCGCCGCTGATGTCGACAAAGCGGTGCCGGATGACGCCGATACGGCACGTCTGATCGCGCTGTCGCGCCAGAAAGCCGCTACGCCGTGGCTCGACAAAGGCAAGGCCGCGGCCGCTGCCTGGGACAAGCCCGGTGCGAAAGCCGCGTACGAAAAGGCGTTGCAGCTGGACCCGGACAACGCCTCGGCGCGCGACGGCATCAAGTACGTCGCCACGATCGGCGAACCCGGGTTCGCGTTCCGCGACGGCGCGCAGGGGCCCGAACTTGTCGTGCTCGACGGCAAGGTCGCAATCGCGAGGCACGACGTCACGCGCGCGGAATTCCGCCATTTCTGGAATGCGGCTGGCCACGCGCAATTCGCCAAGGACGCCGAGTGCGGCGATCGCGAGAAAATGTTCAGTGGCTCGGGTGGCCGCAACTGGCAGAAGCCCGGCATCGAAGGTGGTGATTGGGGTGACGACCAGCCGGTCGTCTGCGTCAGCATCGCCGAGGCCATTGCCTACACGCAGTGGTTGGGTCGCGAAACCGGCAAGCGCTATCGGTTGCCTACTTCCGGCGAATTTGACCGTGCCCACGTGGCAGCCGGCAAGGTGCGCGTGTGGGTCGATGCGTGCGGCATCGGCGCCAAGGCGGCGGAGGGTTGCGGCAAGAATATCGCGCGCGGTCGGTCGTGGGCTTCCAAGGACGCAACGGACACCAACGACTTCCGCGGCAACAACGCCGCGCAGAATACGATCGGCTTCCGCGTCGTGCGGGACTTGGAAAAATAACCCGTTATACTTGGCCCGTTGCCAAATAAATGGGGTCCGCGATGAAGCTGTTGTTCCCGGCCGGCGAGCACGAACCGGTTGAACTCAAGGACGGAGAATCCATAGTCGGCGCGGCGTCGGACTGCCAGATCATGCTGGCGGCTCCTGGCGTGGCGGCTCGGCACGGTTCGTTACTGGTGCGCGGCGAGCAGGGCGTGGTACGTGCGCTCGAAGCCGCGGTGGTCGTGCTCAACGGTCGCCAGATCGGCGCCGACGCGCCGTTCAAAGCCGGTGACCTGTTGTTGTTCGGCAAGGTCGGTTGTCGTGTCGTCGCTTCCGAGAAAACCGCCCCCGCGCCGGTGCGACGCGCGCCGATGCCGAGTCCCGCCGAGGACGACAACGGCCGCACGCGCGTGCGGGCCGCGTTGCCCAAGTTCGTAATGCGCGGCGTGTCCGGCCCGACCTTCGGCAAGACCTTTGGCGTCCTCGGCACGATGACGCTTGGCCGCAGTGCCGAGTGTGACATCAGCATCGCCACGGACGAGATTTCCCGGCATCACGCCAAGCTGCAGGTCGTGCCGGACGGCGTAATGGTCGAGGACCTGGGCTCGGCGAACGGCACTTTCGTCAACAACCAGCGCGTGCATGGCGGTACCTTGATGAAAGCGGGCGACGAGCTGCGCCTGGATACCGTCCGGTTCATGCTGATGTCGCCTGAGCAGATGGCTTCGGGCGCGGCGCCGCCGCGCAGCGAAGCGCCGACGGTTACCGTTGCCCAGCCCAAGCCCGCGAGCGGTGGCAGCATGTGGATCGTGGCGGGCCTGGTCGTGGTCGGCGTGATCGTGGCCGGGGTCTTGAAGTTTCTGGGGATTATCTGAGGTTCAATCCGGGCCGCTGCAGGCGAGCCCGGAATGTTTCTGGTGGGGCGACGCAGTCAGATTGCGTCGCAACCTCGAAAGCTACGCCATCTGAGCGGCAGCAAACTCCCAGTTCGCCAGATTCCAGAACGCCTCGACGTATTTCGGCCGCGCATTGCGGTAGTCGATGTAATACGCGTGCTCCCACACATCGCAGGTGAGCAACGGGCGGTCGGTGCCGGTGATCGGCGTGGCAGCGTTGCTGGTGCTGACCAGCGCGAGCCCGCCGTCGGCACGCTGCACGAGCCAGGCCCAGCCTGAGCCGAACGTGCCGATCGCGATTTTCGAGAATTCTTCCTTGAACTTGTCGAAGCCGCCGAACGCCTTCTTGATCGCGTCGGCGAGTTTGCCGGACGGTTCGCCGCCGCCTTTCGGCGACAGACTGTTCCAGTAGAACGTATGGTTCCACACCTGCGCCGCATTGTTGAACATGCCGCCCTGGGATTTCTTCACGATCTCGACAAGGTCGAGGTTTTCGAACTCGGTGCCCTTGATCAGGTTGTTGAGATTCGTGACGTAGGTCTGGTGATGTTTGCCGTAGTGATAGTCGATCGTCTCGGCAGAGATGTTCGGGGCCAGTGCATCGCGTGCCCACGGCAGGGCAGGAAGTTCGATCGCCATGATGTTGCTCCTTGTTTGTGTTGGCCGGAACCGCAAGTATAAGCTCAGACGCACTGGTACAATGTGCGTTCCCCGGCGCAACGCGCCAATGCCGACGTGCAAGCAAAGATCATGGACACCCTGGAACGCATCAAGCAAACGGTCTCTTCCCATCCTGTAGTGCTGTTCATGAAGGGCACGCCGCAGTTTCCGATGTGCGGGTTTTCCAGCCGCACGGCGCAGGCGCTCAAGGCAGTCGGCGCCGAATTCGCTTCGGTCAACGTACTCGAAGATCCGGACGTGCGTGCGAACCTGCCGCGCTATTCCAACTGGCCGACGTTTCCGCAACTGTTCATCAACGGCGAACTGATTGGCGGCTGCGACATCACGCTAGAGCTCTACGAAAGCGGCGAGCTCGAGCGCATGGTCAAAGAAGCGAAGAAAAACTAAACCATGTCGGTGCTTCGCCAAGTGCGCCTGCCGCAAGGCTTGCGCGCCAGTCCCGGCTGCCTGCGCGAGCGTGTGGTGTTGATCACCGGCGCGACGGGCGGTTTGGGTCGCGCCAGTGCACTCGCAGTCACGCGCGCGGGCGGCACCGCGATCCTGCTCGGGCGCAAGGTGCGCGGACTGGAAAAAGTATACGACGAGATTGTCGCGCTTGGGCTGGTGCAGCCGGCAATCTATCCGCTGGATCTGGCGGGCGCCTCGCCGAACGACTATGCGCAACTTGCCGATACGATCGAGCGCGAATGCGGGCGCCTCGACGGCATGGTTCACGCCGCCGCGCACTTCGCCGGCTTGCAGCCTGCCGCGAACATCGCGCCCGAAGAATGGCTGCGCGCGCTGCACGTGAATCTGTCGGCGCCGTTCCTGCTGACGCAAGCCTGCTTGCCGCTGTTGCAGAATGCGCCGGACGCAAGTGTCGTCTTCGTGCTCGATGATCCCGAGCGCATGGGCCGCGCGCATTGGGGTGGCTACGGCGTCGCCAAACGCGGTCTGGAAGGAATTGCATCAATTTTGCACGACGAGCTGGAAAACACCTCGATACGTGTCAGCACGCTATTGCCGATGCCGATGCGCACCGCGTTGCGCCGTGCCGCGTATTACGGCGAGAACACCATGGAACTGCCGGTTCCCGACGCGGCTGCCGACGCGGTCGTTTATCTGCTCAGTGCCGCCGGAACATCGGCGCGCGGCCGAGTGCTGGATCTGAGGTCCTGAGATGGATCACAGCCTGACCACACTTTCCGCCGGCATCCTGCTGTTCCTGATCATGGACCCGCTCGGCAATATTCCGCTGTTCCTGAGCCTGCTCAAGAACGTGGCGCCGGAGCGTCGCCGGCGCGTGCTCGTGCGCGAGCTGATCATCGCGCTCGCCGCCCTGTTCGCATTTCTGCTCGGCGGCGGATTCGTACTCAAAGCGCTGCAGCTGCGTCCGGAATCGATCAGCATCGCCGGCGGGATCATTCTGTTCTTGATCGGCGTGAAGATGATTTTTCCGCCGCGTGAAGGCATCTTCGGCGACAGTCCGGGCACGGAACCATTCATCGTGCCGATGGCGATTCCGGGCGTCGCCGGACCTTCGGCGATGGCGGCGCTGATGCTGATGACGAACTCGCAGCCCGGCCGCACCGTGGACTGGAGCATCGCGCTGTTCTGCGCGTGGCTGGCAACCGCGCTGATTCTGTTCTCGTCCACCTACCTGTTCCGCTGGCTCGGCGTGAGCGTGCTCACCGCGATCGAACGCCTGATGGGCATGCTCCTCGTCGCGCTGTCGGTACAAATGTTTCTGGACGGCGTGGCGGCATACCTCGGCAGCTAGTTACTCGGTGCTGTAACACTCCACGGCTACCTTCGCGCGATCTCATGCAAGGAGCCGGCCTTGATCAGCGTCGAACGCAGTTTCTTCGAGAAATTCCCGCGCCTGGCCGGACCCCGCGCTCGCAGCTTTTCGCAACCCGTCGTCGAACTGCTGCGCAAAATCGCCGGCGAGGAGCGCATCCGCGCTGCGCTGGCGGAATCCGGCGCGCTGTCCGGGTTCGATTTCGTCGAGCGCATGCTCGAACATTTTCAGGTGCGCTATCAGCTGTCGAACACCGATCGCGAGAGCATTCCGGCGGAGGGGCGGCTCGTCATCGTCGCCAATCATCCCCTCGGCGCGCTCGACGCGCTCGCGCTGCTGCATCTAATCGGCACGGTGCGCCGCGATGTGCGCATTCTTGCCAACGACGTGCTCGTGCAGTTGACGCAGCTGTCGCCGTTGCTGCTGCCGGTCAATGTGTTCGGCGGACGCGGTACCGGCGGATTGCGCGACGCCTACCGCGCGCTCGAGGCGGAGCAGGCGTTGATCGTGTTTCCTTCCGGCGAAGTCTCGCGGCTGGGGCCGCAAGGCGTGCGCGACGCGCGCTGGTCGAGCGGGTTCGTGCGTCTCGCGCGACACGCCGAAGCGCCGGTATTGCCGGTGCACATCGCCGCGTACAACTCGCCGACGTTTTACGGTTTGTCGTTGCTGGCCAAGCCCCTGTCGACACTGCTCCTGGCGCGCGAGATTTTCGGCGCGGCGAAGGCGAACATCGGCATGCAGGTCGGCGATACGGTGCCCGCCGCGGAGTTGAAACGCGCCGATCGCTCGCCGGACCAGGTCGCCGCGGCGATGCGTCGGCATGTGTATCAGCTCGCACGCCGACGGCCGAATGTGTTCGCCACCGCGCGGGCAATCGCGCATCCGGAATCGCCGCTGGCCTTACGCGACGCGCTCAAGCGTGCTGAGGTACTCGGCGCAACCAGCGATGGCAAGCGCATCCTGCTGGTCGAGGCGCAGCCGGATGGCCCGGTGCTGCGCGAAATCGGACGTTTGCGCGAACTGTCATTCCGCCGCGTCGGTGAAGGCACCGGTGCCCGCCGCGACACCGATCGTTTCGACGCGTACTACAAGCATCTGCTGCTGTGGGATGAAACCGCGCTCGCGATCGTCGGCGCCTATCGGCTCGGCGAAGGCGCTGCGCTCCTGCGCGAGCGCGGCATTGCCGCATTGTATACTTCGACCCTATTCGACTATGCGCCGGCGGCGCGCGGTATTCTCGATAGCGCCGTCGAACTCGGGCGCAGCTTCATCCAGCCGGCGTTCTGGTGTTCGCGCAGCCTGGACTATCTATGGCAGGGCATCGGCGCGTACCTGCGCCAGCATGCGCATGTCCGCTATCTGCTCGGCCCGGTGTCGCTGAGCGCCGCGTTGCCGGCGCACGCGCGCGCCTGGATCGTGCACTGTCATAAACATTATTTCGGATCGCCGGACGAACTCGCGCGACCGCGCCATCCGTACATCCTGCCCGCCGAAACGGCTGCGGTCGCCGCGGCGGCCTGGGCCGGCAAGGATGTGCGCGCAGGTCTGGCGGAACTGAAACGCGAACTGGCGCGCAGCGGCTGCACCGTACCTGCGCTGTACCGGCATTACGTGGATTTGTGCGAGCCTGAGGGCGTCCGCTTCCTCGGATTCGGCACCGATCCGGCGTTCGCCAATTGCGTCGACGGCTTGATCTGCCTGGACCTGGAGCATCTGAAATCAAGCAAGCGGGAACGTTATCTTGGGGCTCGCGTAAATTCCCGGCCGGTCACCGAACTGACACAACTTTCCTGTTAAACTATCGTTACCGCATTGCGCGATGACGGCTTTTGACGGCCGATTCGCAGAATTGCGCAAATCCGCAGCAAAGCAAGGCCGGCAACCCCGATCGGGGCTTGGTGGCGATTGGTCGACAAAATTCTGGGACTTACACATGAACAAACGATTCGGGATGCAACTCGTGCTCTGGCTGCTGGCCATTGTCGTCGGCATGTCCAGCGCGTACGCACAAAACACCTCTTCTGCACTGACCGGCCGCGTTACGGACCCGGCGGGCAACCCGGTTGCCGGGGCTGCAGTGGAAATCGTGCACGTGCCGAGCAACACGGTGCGCACGGAGACCACGAATGCCGAAGGACGCTTTTCCGCGCAGGGTTTGCGCGTCGGCGGCCCGTTCAAGGTTACCGCTTCCAAGGAAGGCCTGAAGAGCGCCGAGCAGAACGATGTCTATCTGCAGCTCGCCCAGGAAGCCACGCTGAACCTGACTCTCGCGTCGGCGACGACGGAGCTCAACGCGATCACGGTCACGGCGAGCTCGGTGGCGCAGACGTTCCAGCCCGACAACAAGGGCGTCAGCATGAACATCACCAGCCGCGAACTGCGGGTGGTGCCGAACCCGGATCGCTCGATTCAGCAGATCGCGCGCATGGATCCGTTCATCACGCTGAGCAACAACAACGCCGCGGGCGGATTCACCCAGATCAGCGCGCTCGGTCAGAACAACCGCTACAACAACATTACGATCGACGCGGTACCGACGAACGATTCCTTCGGTCTGGAAGCGAACGGTCTGCCGTCGCAGAACCAGCCGCTGTCGTACGACGCGATCGAGGAATACAACATCTCCACCGCGAACTACGATGTCACCAACAAGCGCGCGGTCGGCGCCGCGATCAACATCGTTACCAAGAGCGGCACGAATGATTTCCACGGTTCGGCGTACTACGCCTACACCAACGCGAACGACTTGACCGGCGAAGGCCGCAATGGCACCGACTTCCGCGGCTACACGCAGAAATGGACCGGCGGCGTTTCGCTCGGCGGCCCGATCATCAAGGACACGCTGTTCTTCTTCCTTGACCTGGAAGAGTCCAAGCTCGACGCGCCGGCGCCAAGTTTCGGCCCGAGCGGTTCGGGTCGCGACAACATCGTACCGATCACGCAGGACCAGCTGGACCAGATCATCTCGATCGCCAAGGACTACGGCATGCAGCCGGGCGACATCACTGCGACGGCGCCGAACCAGGACGAAAAGCGCGCGCTGGCCAAGCTCGACTGGAACATCGCCGATGGCCACCGCATGAGCTTCCGCTACGACCAGACCAAGGGTTCGCAGCCGATCATCCAGGGCAACTTCGTCGGCAGCGCGCCGCAGCTCGGCCTGTCCAGCTACTGGTACACGCAGAACCGCAAGCTGCAGCAGGGCGTGCTGAACTTCTACGACGACTGGTCCAGCAACTTCTCGACCGAAACCTCGGTTTCGTTTGCGAAGTACCGCTCGGCGCCGACGACGCTGGCGGACCAGCCGCAGGTGATCGTATTCGTCGACAAGGCCGATCCGGCCACGCAGAACGCCGCCGTCGAGTTCGGCGAAGACCAGTTCCGCCACTACAACCTGCTCAAGGTTGATACGACGAACGCATTCTTCGCTGGCACGTATACCACCGGTGACCATGCGATCAAGGGCGGCTTCGATTTCCAGCGTGACGATTTCTACAACCTGTTCGGCCGCACCGAATTCGGCGCCTACACGTTCAACAGCATCGCTGATTTCCAGGCCGCCAAATACGCGTCGTACCAGCTGTACTACCCGGCGCCGGGTTATCACCTCCCGGATATCGCTGCGAACTGGAGCCTGAACCAGGTCGGCCTGTTCCTGCAGGACACCTGGCAGGCCACGCAAAACCTGTCGCTGCAGTTCGGCATCCGCTATGACCTGCCGCAAGCCGATGGCAAGCCGGTCTACAACGCCGCGTTCACCAGCGCCTTTGGCATGCGCAACAATACGACGCTGGCCACCGGGGTGTGGGAACCGCGCTTCTCGTTCAACTACCAGTTCGATACCGACCTGAAAACGCAGCTGCGCGGCGGCCTGGGTATTTCCGAAGGCGTCACGCCGGGCGTGTGGCTGTCGAATCCGTATACGAACAATGGCGTCACGCTGTACACGACGACGGCGACCAATGGCACGGGCTTCAATCCGAACCCGTACACGCAGACTCCGCCGACCGGCTCGCCGCCGGCTCCGGAAGTCGATCTTCTCAGCAGCGGCCTCAAGCTGCCGACGGTGTTCAAGGCCAACCTCGGCTTCGACCGCGAACTGCCGTGGTGGGGCCTCGTGTTTACCGCCGATGCGCAGTTCCTCAAGAACGAGAACGCGATCCAGTACGAGAATCTCAATCTCGGCACCGGCGTGACCGGCGTTCTGCCGGACGGTCGCCTGAGCTACTGGAAGAATCCGTACTACGACTTCACCGCCAAAAAGAACGCCAGCGGCACGCGCAACGGCGCCAATCCGCACTTCGGCAACGTCTATCTGCTGACCAACAGCAGCAACGGCGATGCGCAATACCTGTCGCTGCAGTTGAACAAGGCGCTGACCGAGGAACTGTCCGGCCGCTTCGGCGTGGTCATGGGCAAGGCTACCGACATCAACTCCGGTACTTCATCGCAAGCCGGTTCGAACTTCTACAGTCGTGCGGCGTTCAACCAGAACGAAGACGTGGCCAGCCGGAGCAACTACGACGTCCGCGAGCGCATCATCTCGTCGCTGACCTGGCAGCATCACTTCTTCGGCGATTACCGCACCAGCATCTCGGCCTTCTACGACGGCCACACCGGTCAGGATTACAGCTGGACGTTCAACGGTGACGTGCAGGGCGTCTGCTTCGCCAACCCGGTCACCTCGTCGAGCGCGGGCTGCCAGCCGGGCCTGATCTACATCCCGAAGGGACCGACCGATGTCGAGTTCGCCACCGGCACGAGCGATGCGGTCAAGCAACAGTTCTTCGACTACATCGCGCACGATGGCTACCTGCGCAATCACCTCGGCGAAGTTGCCAAGCGCAATGCCGCGCATGCGTCGTGGGTGAACCAGCTCAACCTGAGCTTCACGCAGCAGATTCCCGGCATCTGGGGCAAGGGCGAGGTCAAGTTCGACATCTTCAACTTCGCCAACATGCTCAACAAGAAGTGGGGCGAGGTCTACGACATCGATTTCCCGTACAGCCGCGCCCTCGCCAACTTCGCTGGCGTCGACCAGGCCACTGGCAAGTACGTGTACTCGCTGCCGACCGACAAGAACGGCAACTACGCGCCGGGCGCACTGAAGTTCGAAGACCAGTTCGCCCAGTCGCGCTGGTTCATGCAAGTGACGCTGCGTTACGAATTCTGACGCGGCGCCACTGGTAGCATTGAAAACGGCGCCTGCAAGGCGCCGTTTTCTTTTATGGCCATGGACGGCCGGTGTGCCGGAAATGCAGGAGCATTTTCCGGCTTGCGCTAAACTATGCGGATGGATCAGAAAACCAAGCAAGTGAAAGAAACCGTCAATGCGCGCATCGCCCCCGTTGCCGGGATGGATGTGCTGTCGCGCAACGAAGTCACGCGGCTACGCGACGCCACGCTGGGCGGACTGCATACGTTGCTGCGCCGCTGCGCACTGGCTGTGCTCACCTCCGGCAGCGAGAACGACGATGCGCTCGGTATTTTCGCGCGCTATCCGGATTTCGACATCCAGGTGCTGCAGCAGGATCGCGGCATCAAGCTGGAATTGCGCAACGCGCCGGCCAGCGCTTTTGTCGACGGCAAAATCATCCGCGGCATCAACGAACTGCTGTTCGCTGTCGTGCGCGACATCGTCTACGTGGCGACGCAGATCCAGGCCGGACGGTTTGATCTTGACGATTCGCACGGCATCACCCACGCCGTGTTCGACATTCTGCGCAATGCGCGCATGCTCAAACCGAACGTCGAACCGAACCTCGCTGTGTGCTGGGGCGGGCATTCGATCTCGCGTCTGGAGTACGACTACACCAAGCAGGTCGGCTACGAATTGGGCCTGCGCGGCTTCGACATTTGCACCGGCTGCGGACCGGGCGCAATGAAGGGGCCAATGAAAGGCGCGGCGATCGCCCACGCCAAGCAGCGCCTGCGGTCGCGGCGCTACATCGGCATCAGCGAACCCGGCATCATCGCGGCGGAATCGCCGAATGCGATCGTCAACAACCTCATCATCATGCCGGACATCGAGAAGCGCCTCGAAGCCTTCGTACGCGCGGGGCACGGCATCATTGTGTTTCCTGGCGGCGTCGGCACGGCGGAGGAGATTCTCTACCTGCTCGGTATACTTCTGCACCCAGCCAACACCGGCATTCCATTCCCGCTCATCTTCTCCGGGCCGCGCGAGGCGGCAGCGTATTTCGAGCAGATCGACGCGTTCTTGAAGCTCGCGCTCGGCGATGAGGTAGCGCAGTACTATCGCATCGTCATCGGCGCGCCGGGCGACACGGCGCGCGCGCTCGCCGCCGGCGTGGATAAAGTGCGCACCTACCGGCTCGACAGCAAGGACGCATTCTTCTTCAACTGGGCGCTGACCATCGAACTCGCATTCCAGCAGCCGTTCCGGCCAACGCATGCCAACATGGCCGGCCTGAACCTGCAGCGCAGCCAACCTCGGCATCTGCTCGCCGCGGACCTGCGCCGCGCGTTTTCCGGCATCGTCGCCGGTAACGTCAAGGAGGAAGGCGTACGAGCGATCGCCGCGCACGGACCGTTCGTTATCGACGGTGATCCCGAGATCATGCGCGCGCTCGATGCGCTGCTCGCAAGCTTCGTCGTGCAGCAGCGCATGAAGCTGCCGGGCAGCGCGTACGTGCCGTGCTATCGGATCAAGACGTAGCGCTTGCTCCAGGCGGCGCGTCATAGCTCACAGCAACAACCGTGAATAGGCGTTTGCCGCTCGGCAACTCAGCCTCAAATTCGTCGTCGATGCGTTTTTTCAGCGCGGCGCGCGCAAGCGGCGAATCAATGCTGATCCAGCCGAGTACCGCATCGGTTTCGTCGGGACCGACGATGCGCAAGCGCTGGCTGCGGCCCAGATCGTCTTCGATTTCGAACCACGCGCCAAAATAGATCGCGTCATGATCATTCGGCCGCTGCTCGGCCACTTTCAGCGCCTGCAGGCGCTTGCTGAGGTAGCGCACGCGACGGTCGATCTCGCCGAGTTGCTTTTTGCGATAAGTATACTCGGCGTTTTCGGAGCGATCGCCTTCGGCAGCGGCCGCCGCGAGCGCCTTCACGACTTCCGGGCGGCGCGCGCGCCACAGTTCATCGAGTTCGGATTTGAGCTTGGCATAGCCGGCGGCGGTGATGATCGCGGTCGAGGCGCCTTGCGGCGGCCGCCAGCGACTCACGAGGATTTGGCCGGCTTCGCGGCGAGCTTGTCGAGGAACGCGAGGTAGTCGTTCACCTGCGGAATGACCGGATCGTTCGGCAGCGTGAGTTTGATCTGGTTGAGCATCGCGCGCGCCTGCATTTCCTTGTTCATCTTTTCGGCGAGCAGCTTCGCCGCGAGCAGGTAATTGCGGCCGATGTCGACGTGATTTCGGAAGCGCTTGTGGAAGCCGCCGAGCACGCTCAGGGCGAGCTGCGCATGGCCGGCGTCGGCGGCGTCGTGGGCAAGGCGCGTGACGTCTTCGGCCTGTTCAAGCGTGAACGCCGCGTCGAGCAGCTGGCACTGGTGCGCCACCTCGACGGCACGGCGGTCGCGATCCTGCGCGAGCAGCAGCGGGATGTAGGCGCGGCCGTGCTGCACGAGTTCGGCCTTCGCGTCGAGCACGTGCAGGGCATGCCGGTATTCGTCGTGCAGCGCGAGCGCATGCGGGTGCGCTTTCAGTTCTTCCTTGAGCAGGTCGGCAGCGCCGCGCGCATCGCCACTTGCGGCAGCGTTGCGGGCTGACTCGATGATCGTCTTGGAGACGTCGTCCTTCTTCTGTTCATGAAAATCCAGGTGTCCCGCGTAGCCGAGCGTGTCGCGCTGGTCGTGGATCACGCTGCCGATCAGGTGGAAGTTCGCGATCATCAGGTAGTTCACCACGCATGCCGCGAGCGGCGTGGCGATGAAAGCGGGCAGCAGGCCATTGAGCCCGCGGGCGCAGACGCTCTGCACGATCAGCGCGGCAATGAAAAAACCGACGAGCACGAAGTACGAGCGGCCGATGCGCGCGGCGATCAGCAGCCACGCCAGCGGATTGAGCGCGCGGCCGAAACCTTCTTCGAGCGCGAGGATCATCATCATTGCAGGTGTTGCGAACGCGAGCAGCACGCCGACGAGCAGAGCGACGACCGCCCCGGCGAAGACGAACAACAGGATGACGATCGCATTGAGCAGGACGAGCAGCAGCGTCGCGTAGCGGCCGACGCCTTCGCTGACGCTCAATGCGATTTCCGGCGCCTGCGCGCGACCGTTCGCGCTCCAGCGCAGCACTTCGAACGCGTACTGGAAGAAAGCCGCCCAGACCAGCAGGTCGAGCAGGAAGCCGAGCGGAATCAGGGTGACCATATGCGCCACGCCAAGCGCAACGATCGTCGACAACGCCGCGATCTGCAGCGGATAACTGAGGATCTGCGGCCAGCGTTCGTGATACGGCGCGAGCGTGGCGTTGGTCGGGGCGACGTTCATTTCTTCAGGATCGAGCCGAGTACGCCGCGAAGTATACTGCGGCCCAATTGCCCGCCGGCATTGCGCGCGGCGGATTTCGCCAGCGCTTCGAGCATGCCCTCGCGGCGGCCGCTGCCGAATACGGCATTGCTGATTGCCTGACCCCAGCCAGTGCCTTGCGTCGCTGCGGGTGCTGGCGCACCGGGGGCAGGAGTTGCCGCAGTGGCGGCAATGCGCTGGGTGAGAATTTCATAAGCCGATTCACGATCCACGGCGTTGTCGTATTTCGCGCCGACCGGCGAACGCGCTCGCACGTTCGCGCGTTCATCCTCGGTGATCGCGCCGATGCGGCAGCCCGGCGGCACGATCAGCGCGCGCTCCACCGGCAGCGGCACGCCGCCTTCCTGCAGCGTCGAAACGAGCGCCTCGCCGACGGCGAGTTCGCCGATTACTTTCGCGACGTCGGGCAGTTTCGGGTTCGCGGCGAACGTCTCCGCAGCTGCGGCAACGGCTTTCTGGTCGCGCGGCGTGAACGCACGCAGGGCGTGCTGCACGCGATTGCCAAGCTGACCGAGGATGACGTCCGGCACATCGTCGGGATATTGCGAGCAGAAATAGACGCCGACGCCCTTTGAGCGGATCAGGCGCACGACCTGCTCGACACGCTTGCGTAACGCCGGCGTGGCGTCGTCGAACAGCAGGTGCGCCTCGTCGAAGAAGAACACGAGCTTCGGCACGTCGAGGTCGCCGACCTCCGGTAGTTTCTCGAACAGCTCTGACAGCAGCCAGAGCAGAAACGTCGAATACAGCATCGGCTTGAGGATCAGTTGATCCGCGGCGAGAACGTTGACGAGGCCACGCCCGTCCAAGCCGACACGCATGAAATCGTTGAGATCGAGCGCGGGCTCACCGAAAAACGCGCCGCCACCGGAATTCTCCAGCGTCAGCAGCGCGCGCTGGATTGCCGCGATCGAGGTGGCATTGACGAGTCCGTACTTCGCCGAGATCGCTTGCACGTTGTCCTTGGCTGAAGCGTGCGTGAGCAGCGCGCGCAGGTCTTTCAGATCCAGCAACAGCCAGCCATTGTCGTCGGCGAGCTTGAACAGCACTTCGAGCACCCCGGCTTGCACCTCGTTGAGCACCAGCAGACGCGCGAACAAGGTCGGGCCCATGTCGGAAACCGTTGCGCGCACCGGATGGCCGAGCTTGCCGTGGATGTCCCAGAACACCACCGGATTCGCCGCCGGGGCGAAGTGGGTCAGGCCGAGCTTGTCCAGGCGAGCTTTGATCTTGTCGAGGCTGCCGGGCTGCGACATGCCAGCCAGATCGCCCTTGGCGTCGGCAAGAAATACCGGCACGCCCAGCCGTGAGAATCCTTCGGCAAGCACGGTCAGCGATACGGTCTTGCCGGTGCCGGTCGCGCCCGCGATCATGCCGTGGCGATTGCCGTAACGTGCATGCAGATAGATCTCTTGTTCGCCCTTGCCGACAAGAATTTCGTTCACGTTCGCTCCCGGGTTTTTGGTTATTGTAGCGGCGTCGCGCGGCGAGTAATGTGCGCGCAAGTTTTGTGGAGTCCGCATGCGTCCCGTCGTCTCGTTGGTCCTTTGTTCCCTCTTCGCCGGCTGTGCCGCTCAGCCAGCCCAGAACGCCCGAAAATTCGATACCGCGGTCGACGCGCTATACACGCGCATGGATGCGGATACGCAGCATTATTTGGCCGCAAGCGATGGCGGTAAAGCGGGCGAGGCGAGCACAGCGCTCGACGATCTGCGCACCGCGGCGAACGCCTGCGCGAACACGCGCGGCTGCGACAGCGCGCGTTTCGTCGCCGCATTTGACAAGCTGCTGCGCGAGCGCAGCACGCAGGCACCGCCATCGACTGACGGCGAGGCGGCGCCGGCGGAAGAAACGCCGGAAGCCGGCGAGTCGGCGCCGGTAGTCGCTGCATTGCCGGAAGCGCAGCGTTCGATCGCCTTGCTCAAGGGTCGCAAGCTCGCCGACATCATCGCCCTGAACGATCCGGTCAAGCTCGCGCTCGAGCAATGGCTGACGCAGTACCGGCCGAACCTGATGAAGGCGTACGAGAATTACCAGTATCTGCGCTCGCGCATGTGGCCTGAATACGAAAAGGCCGGCCTGCCCGAAGCGCTGTTGTTCGGCATGCTCGCGCAGGAATCCGGCGGCAAGGTGCATGCGGTATCGCGTTCGGGCGCGAGTGGCCCGCTGCAGTTCATGTCGGCGACCGGAGCGCGCTTCGGCCTGGGCGTCGTCGACGGGTTCGATCAGCGTTTCGATCCGATGCTGTCGGCGCGCGCGAACGCCGCGTACATCAACGAGCGGCTTCGCGAGCTGAACGACAATCTGGAGCTCGCGATCGGCGCCTACAACGGCGGCGAAGGCGCGATGCAGCGGCTGGCCGCGCACGCACCGCAGGAAAGTTTCTGGAGTCCAAAAATATACTTTGCGCTGTCGCAGGAGACGCGCGATTACGTGCCGATGGTGCTCGCGGCGGCGTGGCTGTTCATGCATCCGGAACGCTACAACCTGGTGTTTCCGAAACTCGAAACGAAGCCGGTGCGCGTTGCACTGCAGAAACCGGCCTCGCTCGACGAACTGACGATCTGCCTCGGCCAGTCAGGCAACGCCGACGGCTGGTTCCGCACGCTGCGCAATCTCAATCCCGCGCTCGATCCGCGCCAGCCGCTGCCGTCCGGCACTGCGATAGAGGCACCGGCCCCGGCCGCTGCGGAATATGCAAAATCCTGCGCCGGCGGCAAATGGCCGGAACTCGCCGCCGACCTGCACTCGGCCGCGGCGCCGATCACGCCGCCGGCGCCCGTGCGCGAGACGCGCGCGCGCCTGTACACGGTGCGCAAGGGCGACACGCTCGCCGCGATCGCGCGCAGGACTGGCTGTTCCAGTGCCGGCGAACTTGCGCGCATAAACCATTTGAAGGCGCCGGATTACCTGGTGCGCGTCGGGCAGGAACTCAGGGTGTGTTCGCGTAGCTAACACCGGAAAATGCTCCTGCGTTTCCGGCGTACCGACCATCCCTGGTCATCGCCGGAAAATGCTCCTGCGTTTCCGGCGTACCGACCATCCCTGGTCATAAAAAAAAGCCGGCACTAGGGCCGGCGCAATTTACTTTCTGACGTGAATTCGTATCAGGCGGCGATGGACGCCGCTTCGCCCGGCGGCAGCGCTTCTTTCAGCACGCGCAGCGTGCGCATCAGATGCCGATGCAGTTCCTGCATGTCGCCGGACTCGGACTGCTTGGTCTCGTAATAGGCGACGGTCAGCCACAGCGCGATGCCGCGCAGGCGCAGATGCTCGTTGTCGCCGCGCATGCGCGCCAGACCGATGTCGGTGCCGTTACCCCAAGGCTGGTAGCGCGCGCCGTGATCGACCGATCCGTACAGGTGCGGAGAGTCGCTCTTGGCGGCGGTGGCGAACTCACGCATCGCGATCGCGGCGAGCTGGCGCCGCGTTGCGATTGGCAGGTCGGAAATCGACTTCTCGATTTCCTTGAACTGGCGGTTCAACTGGATGGAGCGCGTGAGGGCAATGAGTCGATTGACGATCCGCATATACATTTTCCGGTGCCTGATGAGCCTGGGTGCCGCCGATTAACCTTGGCTGACTATAACGGATCGATATTGGACGACGCTGCAGATTGCGTCACATTCCGACCCCCTGTGTCACATTGTCGGGTATTTTTAGGGAGTTTGCACGTCGCGCGTAAACCATAATCAGAACAAAGGATTACGATGCGATCCGGCCTATCTGCTGGCCAACCCGAACAGCTGCTTCGGTTTGCAGCGTCGGCTCCCAGGCGGCGACTGCGGCTGGCAGCAGCACGATCACCGTCGAGCCCATATTGAAGCGGCCGAGTTCGGCAAAACGCTCCAGTTGTAGGCCCTTGCCGCGCCAGTCCTTGCGCGTGATTGCGTTCGCGTATGGCGGAATCTCCACGCCGCTCCACACCGTTTCCACACCCGAAACCAGCATTGCGCCGACCATGATCACGGCGAACGGCATGTTTTTCTGGCCTGGTTCGCTGCCATCGAAATGGCAGACCAGACGCTCGTTGCGCGCGAACAGCCGCGGCACGTGCTGCACGGGTGCGGGCGCGACGCTGAACAGGCGACCGGGAATGTGCAGCGTTTCGCGCAGCGTGCCGGCGAGCGGCGCGTGCACGCGATGGTAATCGCGCGGCGACAGGTATACGGTGATGAATTGTCCATTAGTATACTTTTGCGCTTCAGCATCGTCGCCGAGCAGTTCGGCGACGGAAAAATCCTGACCTTTGGCCTGGAAGATGCGGCCGTCGCGAATCGCGCCGAGCTGGCTGATGCGACCGTCGGCCGGACAGGCGATTGCTTCGCGGTCCGCGGGCGCGCAGCGCGCGCCCGCGCGCAGCGCGCGCGTGAAAAACGCGTTGAAGGTCGGGTAGGCGAACGCGTCGGGCTGTAGTGCTTGCGTCATGTCGACGTCATAGCTTTTGACGACGCGCCCGATCAGGAAGTTCTTCCAGGGCTGCCACGTCCAGCGCGTTGCCCAGTAGACCCCGCGCGAAAGCAGGCGATGCGGCAGCACGTATTGCAACAGAACCGATGGCGGCATGTCAGCGGCTCAACGTCGTCAAGTCAGCGACCAACTGTCCCGCCGTGAACGGCGGCCGGAACATGCCGATCAATCGTCCTTGAGGATCGATGATCACGGCCGAGCCGCTGTGATCGACCTGCGCGGCGCCGTTGGCGTCGCTCGTGCGCGCATACATGAGCCCGAGCGCACGCGTGAGCTTGGTCAGTTCCTCGTCGCTGCCAGTCGCGGCGATGAAATCCGGACTGAAGAACGCAACATACTTGGCCAGCTGCGCCGGCGCGTCACGCTGCGGATCGACTGAAATGAAATCGAAGCGGAAATTTTCCTTGAGCACGCCGAGCTCTTTCCAGGCCTGCTTGAATATGGCGAGCGTGGTCGGGCACACGTCCGGACAGCTCGTGTAGCCGAAATAAACGACGTTCCAATGGCCGTGCCACGAGGGCAGGTCCAGCGGCTGCCCATTCGCCTGCTCGAGGTGAAAATCGGGAACCGTTCGCGGTGCGGGATACAATACCGCATTCTGCAGCGCCGGCGTCGGTGGCGCTGAAAAATAGCGCTGGCTAAACCACAATCCTGCGCCGGCAGCTACGGCGGCGAGCAGGATCAACCAGATCGGCAGGCGCGAATCGGTGGAAGGCATCGCGGCATTATAACGGCGGGCTTCGCCTATACTTGCCTGCTCGCACCTGGTTTTGCGCCGCCGATCCATGACGACAGAACTATCCACCATCATCGATTTCATCCGCTACGGCGCGAGCCGCTTCGCTGCGGCCGGCCTGACATTCGGCCACAGCTACGACAATGCGATGGACGAGGCGACGCACGCCGTGTTGCAGACTCTGCATCTGCCGCACGATCTATCGCCGAACTACGGCGTCGCCAAACTGACAGCCGCGGAGAAGAAGCAGGTACTGGCGCTGATCGAACGCCGCGTGCGCGAGCGCCGGCCGATCGCCTACCTGACAGGCGAGGCCTGGTTTGCGGGCTTGAAATTCAAGTGCGACGAACGCGCGCTGGTGCCGCGTTCGCCGATCGCCGAGTCGATCCGCCACGGTTTTTCGCCGTGGCTCGACGGCGTCGACGTGCGCCGCGCGCTGGACCTGTGTACCGGTGGCGGTTGCATCGGCGTTGCCATGGCCGTGTACAACCCGGACTGGCACGTCGATGTCGCCGACATCAGCGATGCGGCGCTGGCGCTCGCGCATGAAAATATTCTTTTCCAGAATGTGGAAAGCCGCGTGCGCGCGGTGAAGTCCGATTTGTTCACTGGCCTGAACGGCGAGACTTACGATTTGATCGTGAGCAATCCGCCCTACGTCACCGAGCAGGAATTCGCTGCGCTGCCACCCGAATACGCTCATGAGCCGTCGCTGGCCTTGCGCGCGGGCGATGACGGCCTGGATTTCGCGCTGCGCATTCTCGATGAAGCGCCACAGCACTTGAGCAAGCACGGCTGGCTGATCGTTGAAGTCGGCGAAAGCGAGCAAGCGCTGGCGCGCGCGCTGCCGAGGATGCCGTTCAACTGGCTCGAGTTCGAGGTCGGCCAGATGGGCGTGTTCGCGATCGCGCGCGAGGACGTCGTCAAGCATGCCAAGGCGATCAAGGCGGCGTTGGCGAAGAGATAGCAGCTAATGTCGAGCAACTCGTTCGGAAAAATTTTCACCGTCACCACGTTCGGCGAAAGCCACGGACCGGCGATCGGCTGCGTGATCGACGGCTGCCCGCCGGGGCTAGCGATCGCGCCCGAGGAATTCCGCCGCGATCTCACGCGTCGCGCGACCGGCACATCGAAATACACCTCGCAGCGCCATGAAGCCGATGATGTTGAGATTCTTTCCGGCGTGTTCGAGGGCCGCACGACCGGCACGCCGATTGCGCTTTTGATCCGCAACACCGACGCGCGTTCGAAGGACTACGCCGAGATCAAGGACGTGTTCCGACCCGGCCATGCCGACTACACGTACTGGCAAAAATACGGCATTCGTGACCATCGCGGTGGCGGACGCGCGTCCGCGCGCGAAACGACGATGCGCGTCGCGGCGGGGGTGATCGCGAAGAAATGGCTCGCGGAAAAATTCAACGTCAGCGTGCGCGGCTGGTTGGCGCAGATCGGCGCGTTGTCGCCAAAAACGTTTGAATGGGAAAGTGTCGAGGCGAACCCGTTCTTCTGGCCGGACTTGGGCATGGTGCCGGAACTGGAAAAATACATCGATGCGCTGCGCAAGGCCGGCGATTCGATCGGCGCGCGCGTCAACGTCGTCGCCGACAACGTGCCGCCCGGCTGGGGCGAGCCGATCTACGGCAAGCTCGATGGCGAACTGGCCGCCGCACTGATGTCGATCAATGCAGTGAAGGGCGTGGAGATCGGCGCCGGTTTTGCAGCAGTCGCGCAGCGCGGCAGCGAACATCGCGACGAAATGTATATGGACGGCTTTACGTCCAATCACGCCGGCGGTATCCTCGGCGGGATTTCCACCGGTCAGCCGATCCTTGCCTCGATCGCGCTAAAACCCGCATCGAGCATACTAGTCCCCGGTCACAGCTTGAATGTCGCCGGCGCGCAAGTGGACGTGCGCACGAAGGGCCGCCACGATCCGTGCGTCGGCATTCGGGCCACGCCGATTGCCGAGGCGATGGTTGCGCTGGTGCTGATGGATCAGGCACTACGGCACCGCGCGCAATGCGGTGACGTGGGCGAGGTGACACCGAGAATTCCCGGAAGCAGGAACGCATGAACCAGAACAAGCAGTACAAGGTAGCGGTAGCAGGCGCCACGGGCGCTGTAGGCGAAGCGCTATTCGCGATTCTCGCCGGGCGCAAGTTTCCAATCAGCGAACTCGTGCCGTTGGCGAGCGAGCGCAGCGCAGGTGGCGAGATCGAGTTTCGCAACAGGCCCCTGACAGTGCGCAATCTCGCCGATTACGATTTCGCCGGCGTCGACATCGCGTTTTTCTCGGCCGGTGGCAAGGTCAGCCGCGAGCATGCGCCGCGCGCAGCGGCTGCGGGCGCCGTCGTCATCGACAATACATCGGAGTTCCGCTACCAGGACGACATCCCGCTGGTCATCAGCGAAGTGAACCCGGAAGCGATTGGCGGATACACCACGCGGGGCATCATCGCCAATCCGAATTGCTCGACAATGCAGATGCTGGTTGCGCTGGCGCCGATCCATCGCGCGGTCGGCATCGAGCGCATCAACGTGGCCACATATCAATCCGTATCCGGGGCCGGCCGCTCGGGAATGGAAGAACTCGGCCGCCAGACCGCGGCGCTGCTCAGCTTCCAGGAAATCAAGCCGGTGAAGTTTACCAAGCAGATCGCGTTCAACGTGATCCCCCACATCGACGATTTCCAGGACAACGGCTACACCAAGGAAGAAATGAAGATGGTGTGGGAGACGCGCAAGATTCTCGGCGACCAGTCGATCCAGGTGAATCCGACGGCGGTACGCGTGCCGGTGTTCTACGGCCACGCCGAAGCGGTGCACATCGAGACGCGCGAAAAGATCAGCGCCGCGCAGGCGCGCGCACTACTGGAAAAAGCGCCGGGCGTGGAGGTGGTCGATGAGCGCAAGGCCGGCGGCTACCCGACGCCGGTTGGCGATGCCGCAGGCAAGGATGCAGTCTTCGTCGGGCGAATCCGCGAAGATATCTCGCATCCGCGCGGACTGAACTTGTGGATCGTCGCCGACAATATCCGCAAAGGCGCGGCGCTCAATGCGGTGCAAGTCGGTGAACTGCTTGCGAAAACCTACTTGTAAGCGGTGCCTGATGCGCTGTGCGCAAGGTCACAGAATCCGCAAAAACCGGAAACTTGTTCTGAGTTTCCCTATAGTTACCTTTGTGTTATAAGGAGTTTTCGAGCTTCAGTTGGGGCTTGCGGCGTGCGCGCTTAGCCTTGTTTTCGCTGTTTTGGGGGAGTGACCTCATGAAAGGATCGACCAAATTATCCGTAGCCATCGCCTTGGCGCTGATCGGCGGCAATGCGTTTGCACTCGGCCTGGGCGCGATCCAGGTCAAGTCAAAGTTGAATCAGCCGCTCGATGCGGAAATCCAGGTGCTGTCGGAGAATGCAGCCGACACGGCCGGTCTCGACGTCAAACTCGCGACCGCCGAGGATTTCCAGCGCGTCGGCCTCGACCGTGGCCGCGTGGCGATGCCGCTCGATTTCGCGGTAAGTACGAACAGCCGCGGCCAGTCGGTGATCCGGGTCACGAGCAAGGACGCCGTGCGCGAGCCGCTGCTGGATTTCCTTGTCGAAGTGAACTGGGCCAAGGGCAAGCTGCTGCGCGAGTACACCGTACTGCTCGATCCGCCGGTCGTCGCACCAACGCGTACGGCCGCCGCACCGGCACCGGTGCGCGAAGCGCCGATCGCACAGCCGGCTGCGAAGATCGCCGCTGAACCCGCAAAACCGAAACCCACGCCGACGCGGGTGAAGCCGCCGCATCCGGTCGCCGAAGCGAAACCGGCTGCCCCGGCGCCGACGCCGGCAAAACCGAAACCTGCTGCGCATGCGGCAGCGAATGGCGAGTACGGTCCGGTCGCTGAAGGCGAAACGCTGACCGAGATCGCGCGCTCGACGCGTCCGGACGACACCACGAACGTCAACGAGATGATGCTGGCGCTGCTCAAGGCCAATCCGAACGCGTTCTACAAGGACAACATCAACGCGCTCAGGCGCGGCGCGATCCTGCGCATTCCGTCGCGTGATGACGTCAAAGCGTCCGGCTCGGTTGCCGAAGCCGCCGCGGCGGTGCATGAGCAGAACCAGGCCTGGGCGACAAAGGTACCCGTCTCCAAGCCGACGGTCGTCGCCACTACCGGCACGCCGAAGAAAACTGCGGAACCTCCTGCTGCGAAACCGGCGCCGGCAAAAGCCGGCGAACATCTGGCGCTGGTGCCGCCGGCGGCCGGCAAAGGCGGGCAGGGCGCGAGCGATCGCCCGGGCACCGCCAGTGGCACCGCAGGTGGTACTGAATCGAAAGCGGAACTCGCACGCGTCAAGGAATCGCTGGTCAGTCGTGAGCAGGAAGTCACCGAACTGAAGTCGCGCGTGAAGGATCTGGAAAAGATCAACGACAACGACAAACGCTTGCTCACGCTCAAGCAGAACGAGGTTGCAGATCTGCAGAAGAAGCTCAAGGAACTGGAAGCCAAGGCGGCGCTTGCTGCGTCAGCGAAGCCGGCGACAACGGCGCCCGCAGCGACCGCACCCGCACCAACGGCGGTCGCGCCCACGAAACCCGCAGAAACACCCGCAGTCAGCGCGACTAAGCCGGCCGAACCTGCGAAGCCGGCCGAAGCCGGCAAAGCGCCGGGCGGCCTGACGGCAAAAGACATCTGGGGCAACATCAGCGCCGGCGGGCAGACCAAGCCGACGCCAGCTTCGAGCATGCCGCCGCCAGCAGCAACGACCGCGTCGCCGCCGCCATCGCCCGCGTCAACGTCGATGCCCGCAGCGACGACGCCTAGCGCCAGTACGGCAACGTCACCATCGACCACGACGCCTGCTGCCGCCAAACCGGAAGAAACCCAACCCACATCGACGGCCACGCCCTTGAAACCGACGACAGCACCGAAGGTTGCCCCGATCGCGCCGCCGCCCGCCGAGCTGCCGTGGTGGCAAAAGCCGGAGTACCTCTACGGCGGCGGCATCGGCCTGCTGCTGATCGGCTTGTTCGCCTTCATGCGTCTGATGCGCAAGCCCAAGGCCGAACTGCCCGTCGTGCCGGTCGCGGCGCATGCTGGCGCAGTCGATGAGGAACACCATCTGCTCGACGAGTTGCGCCGGCATCCGGGCGATCCACAGCTGTCGCTGCAACTGCTCAGCCTCTATTACGCGAATCGCGATGCATACAAGTTCGAGGCCGCTGCCGAGACGATGTACGCTCACATCGCCGATCCGACCCAGCCGGAATGGCAGGAAGTACGGGCCATGGGCGAAGACCTCGTGCCGAACAATCCGCTGTTCGGCGGTCACGACGACATCGCGCAGGCTGCCGGTACGGGCTGGCCGCATCATGAGCGCGCGACCGAGCACGCCGCCGAACATTCCGATGCCGAGACCCACGCGGTCGAAACGCACAGTCACGATCAGGATTTCGACCTCGGCCCGTTCGATACGCACCCGGCGACCAAGACGGTGCCGGAAGAAAGTTTCGATTTCGACCTGACCGACCATACGGCAACGGCCCACGCCGCGCCCGCGGCGCCATCGATGCATCCGACGCCACCCCCGCCGGCGTACACACCACCCGCGCCGGCGTATACCCCGCCTGCGCCTGCGCCTGCGCCGGCACCGCCACCGCCAGCCCCGAAGCCGGCAGAAGAGTTCTTCGTTGGCGAAGATGCGATCGGCACCAAGCTCGATCTGGCCAAGGCTTATCTCGATATGGGTGATCCGGAAGGCGCGCGCTCGATGCTCGATGAAGTCATGAGCGAAGGCAACGACTCGCAGAAAGGCGAAGCGCGCAAGCTGTTGGCTGAAATAAAGTAGGGAACTCTCCAAGGGAAACTTCAAGGCCGGGCGCAAACCCGGCCTTTTTTTTTATGGCCATGGATGGCCGGTATGCCGAAAATGCAGGAGCATTTTTCGGCGATGGCCATGGATGGCCGTATGCCGGCCCGCTGGTGCTCCCGGCACCTGCGGGCACTTCCCACATCCCTGTGGGTCGAAAATGCAGGAGCAATTTTCGACGCGATGGCAATGGCCGGCCGGCCCGCCGGTGCTCCCGGGGGCGCTCCCCACGTCCGTGTGGGTCGGAAATGCAGGAGTCCGGTATGCGGGAGAAACTGGGCAAAGTCGATACACTTGCGTGCTCAAACTGCAGGTTCCGGCACTGAGCAATGCGCATCGCCCTCGGCATCGAATATGACGGCACGGATTTTCCGGGCTGGCAGCGTCTGACGCACGCTACCGCGATCCAAACGGTCGTGGAGGACGCGCTGAGCTTCGTTGCTGACCATCGCGTGGAAGTCACCTGTGCCGGGCGCACCGATGCCGGCGTGCACGCGCGCTGTCAGGTCGTGCATTTCGACAGCGACGCCCAGCGCAGCGAGCGCGGCTGGGTGCTTGGCGTGAATTCGCGATTGCCGTCGAGCGTGGCATTGGGCTGGGCGCGCCAGGTCGGCGACGATTTCCACGCACGTTATTCCGCACGCGCCAGACGTTACCGTTACACGATCGTGAACCGGCCGATGCGGCCCGCACTGGATGCGCGTTACGTCGCTTGGGAACGCGTGCCGCTGGACGCAACCGCGATGCATCGCGCGGGGCAGACGCTGGTCGGCGAACACGATTTCAACGCGTTCCGCACGGTCGCCTGCCAATCGCGCACGTCGGTGCGCCGCGTGCATGAGATCTCGGTCGTGCGCGACGGCGATCGCGTCGTCATCGAAATCCAGGCGAACGCATTTTTGCATCACATGGTGCGCAATATCGTCGGCAGCTTGCTGCCGATCGGTCGCGGCGAGCAGGCTGAAAGCTGGATCGCGCAACTGCTCGCCGGGCGCGATCGTGCGCAGGCGGGGCCTACCGCGCCCCCGCAAGGACTGACGTTCCTGTGTCCGCTGTATCCGGCACGACCGGATCTGCCCGACGAAGTAAGCTTGCCCGCATGACCACGCGCATCAAATTTTGCGGCATGACACGCGTCGACGATGCACTCGCGGCCGCGGCGCTCGGCGTCGACGCGATCGGCGTCGTGCTCACGTCGCGCAGCAAGCGCTGCGTGTCGCTGCGCCAAGCGCGCGAAATCCAGCGTGCGCTACCGCCGTTCGTGACCACCGTGGCGCTGTTCATGGACGACGAGCCGGGCTTCATCGCCGAGGCCGTCGCCACTGTGCAACCGGACCTGCTGCAGTTCCACGGCAGCGAAACGCTGGAAGATTGTGTACGCTACGACGTTCCTTATGTAAAGGCGATCGCGATGGGCGGCGGCGATGCGGCGTCGGCGTTGCGCGAACATTCGGCCGCGGTCGGGTTTCTGTTCGATGCGCACGCGCCGGGCGAACCCGGCGGCATCGGTCGCGCGTTCGACTGGTCGCGAATTCCGCAACACCTGGCGCGGCCGTTGATTCTGGCCGGCGGATTGACGCCGGAAAACGTCGCCGCAGCGATCCGCGCGGCCACGCCCTTCGCCGTCGACGTGGCGAGCGGCATCGAATCGGCGCCCGGCATCAAGGATATGGACAGGATGCGGCGCTTCGTCAGCGCCGTTCTGGAATGCAACAAAAGATAAAAGTGGACAAAGTGATCGACTACAACAATCTGCCCGATGCGCACGGTCGCTTCGGTAACTACGGCGGCAGCTACGTCGCCGAGACACTGATGGCTCCGCTCGCGGCCTTGACCGAGAATTATCTGCGCCTGCGCGGCGAGCCGGCATTCATCGCCGAACTCGACCGTGATCTGAAACATTACGTCGGCCGGCCGAGTCCGATCTATCACGCCGAACGCCTGTCAAAGAAGATCGGCGGCGCGCAAATCCTGTTCAAGCGCGAAGACCTGAACCACACCGGCGCGCACAAGATCAACAACACGGTCGGCCAGGCGCTCGTTGCCCGGCACATGGGCAAGACGCGCATCATCGCCGAGACCGGCGCAGGCCAGCACGGCGTGGCGAGCGCCACAGTAGCGGCACGGCTGGGCCTGGAATGCGTGGTCTACATGGGCGCGACCGACATCGAGCGGCAGAAGATCAACGTCTACCGCATGAAACTGCTCGGCGCGAAGGTCGTGCCGGTGACGTCGGGCTCGAAGACACTGAAGGACGCGCTCAACGAGGCACTGCGCGACTGGGTGACGAACGTCGCCGACACGTTCTACATCATCGGCACCGTCGCCGGACCGCATCCGTATCCGATGATGGTGCGCGACTTCAACGCCGTGGTCGGGCGCGAGGCGCGTGCGCAGATGCTCGATGAATACGGTCGCCTGCCCGATGCGCTCGTCGCCTGCGTCGGCGGTGGCTCGAATGCAATCGGCCTGTTTCACGCGTTTCTCAATGATGCGAACGTCGCGATCCACGGTGCCGAAGCGGCCGGTGAGGGCATCGCCACCGGCCATCATGCCGCATCGCTCGCCGCGGGACGTCCGGGCGTGCTGCACGGCAATCGCACGTATGTGCTGTGCGACGACAACGGCCAGATCACCGAAACGCATTCGATTTCCGCCGGACTGGATTACCCAGGCGTCGGGCCCGAGCATGCGTTTCTCAAGGATCGCGGGCGCGCGACATATGCCGGCGTCACCGATGACGAAGCGCTCGCCGCGTTTCACGAACTCGCGCGCACCGAAGGTATTCTCGCCGCGCTCGAGTCCAGCCATGCGGTCGCGCAGGCAATCAAGCTCGCGCGTGAAATGCAGGAAGATAAAATGATACTTGTGAACTTGTCCGGCCGCGGCGACAAGGATGTACATACGATCGCTGCACGCGAAGGGATCTCATTGTGAATCGCATCGACGTGCGTTTTGCGGCGCTGAAATCCGCAAACCGCAAAGGTCTGATCCCGTTCGTCACTGCCGGCGATCCGTCGCCGGACAGCGTCGTCGCGCTGATGCACGCACTCGTCGCCGCCGGCGCCGATCTGATCGAACTCGGCGTGCCGTTTTCCGACCCGATGGCGGACGGCCCTGTGATTCAGCACGCCAGCGAACGCGCGCTCGGCAAAGGCGTTGGCTTGCCGCAGGTGCTCGGCTGGGTGGGCGAATTCCGCAAAACGGATGCGAATACACCGGTCGTGCTCATGGGTTATCTCAATCCGATCGAGATCTATGGATACCCGCGCTTCGCGCGCGATGCAGTCGCCGCAGGCGTCGACGGCGTGCTGCTCGTGGATTGCCCGATCGAGGAGGCGGCGACGCTGGATGCGCTGCGCGACGCGGGTCTGCGTCGCATCCTGCTCGCTGCACCGACAACGACCGACGCGCGCCTGACCAGCGCCTGCGATCAGGCCGAAGGATTCCTGTACTATGTTTCATTCGCCGGGATCACTGGCGCGGATCGATTGAGCATGGACAGCGTGCATGCGCGCGTGCAGACGATCAAGGCACGTACGCATACGCCGGTTGCGGTCGGCTTCGGTGTCAAGGATGCCGCCTCGGCACGCGAGATCGCCGGCTTCGCCGATGCGGTCGTGATCGGCAGCGCACTGGTCGAGCGGCTTGCCAGTGCCGATTCCGTCGACGCGGCGGCGCGCGAGTTTCTCGCGCCGATTCGCCTGGCATTGGATGAGGCGCATGGCACGTGATCGCCAGAACGAAGAAGTGCCACCGCGTGAAGATGGAGCGCCGGCACGCACGGGAGAAGTGGACGATATGAGTTGGTTGCAAAAACTGATGCCCGCGCGCATTCGCACCGAGGGTACCGCCGCCAAGGGCAAGGTGCCGGAGGGTTTGTGGGAAAAATGCGAAGGCTGCGCCGCGGTGTTGTACCGGCCGGAACTGGAGCGCAATCTCGAGGTATGTCCGAAGTGCGGACATCATCACCCGATCGGCGCGCGCAAGCGCCTTGCGGCGCTGTTCGACGAGAACAGTACCGAGGAATTGTTCGCCACGCTCGAACCCGTTGACGCGCTGAAATTCCGCGACTCGAAGAAATACAAGGATCGCATCCTCGCCGCGCAGAAGCAGACCGGCGAGAAGGACGCGCTGATCGTGATGCGCGGTCTGCTCAAGACGCACCCGCTCGTGGCCTGCGCGTTCGAATTCGCCTACATGGGCGGGTCGATGGGTTCGGTGGTCGGCGAAAAATTCACCCTCGCCGCCGAACGCGCGCTCGACGAACATGCGCCGCTCGTGTGTTTTTCCGCGACCGGCGGCGCGCGCATGCAGGAAGGCCTGTTCTCACTGATGCAGATGGCCAAGACCGCGGCCGCGCTTGCACGTCTGCGCGGCGCCGGCGTGCCGTACATCTCCGTGCTCACGCATCCGACCACGGGCGGCGTCTCGGCCAGCCTCGGCATGCTCGGCGACATCAATATCGGCGAGCCAAAGGCGCTGATCGGATTCGCCGGCCCACGCGTAATCGAGCAGACCGTCCGCGAAACCCTGCCCGAAGGTTTTCAGCGCTCGGAGTTCCTGCTCGAGCACGGCGCGATCGATGCGATCGTCGACCGCCGCGAGATGCGTGACAAGCTGGCCGCGCTGCTGGCACTGCTGATGAGACAGCCGCGCGCGGCTTGACGCGTCTCCGACAAAGCTTGTTGAACGCACTTCGCCGGAACGACGAGCACAACGCGCATGACTCCCAAGACGTTAGCCGAATGGCTCGACTACCAGCAGCACGTACATCCCCGCGCGATCGAGCTGGGGCTGCAGCGCGCCGCTGAGGTCTGGCGCCGGCTCGGCGCGCCGCGACCAGCGCCGATCGTTATCACGATCGGCGGCACGAACGGCAAGGGTTCCACGGTAGCGTTTCTCGAAGCGATGCTGCGCGCTGCCGGCAAGCGCGTCGGTGCTTACACCTCGCCGCATCTGTTGCGCTACAACGAGCGCGTGCGCGTGCTCGGCGAGGAAGCGGACGCTGCCGCCCTGGTCGACGCGTTCGAGCGCATCGAGGCGGCGCGCCGTGAAATTCCATTGACCTATTTCGAATTCGGCACGCTCGCTGCTTTGTGGATTTTCGCGCAAAGTGGACTTGACGTGGCGCTGCTCGAAGTTGGTCTCGGCGGGCGCCTGGACGCAGTCAATATCATCGACGCCGACGCCACCGTCGTCACCACGGTGGATCTGGATCACCAGGACTGGCTCGGCAACGATATCGACAGCATCGCGCGCGAAAAAGCCGGCATCTTTCGCCCGCATCGGCCGGCGATCATTGGCATGCGCGAACCGCCGGCCGGGTTGCTGAGCGAAGGCGCGCGCATCGGCGCGCGACTGGTGCGCGCTGGCCGCGACTACCGCGCCGCGTCGCGTGCCGACGGCTGGCGTTGGCAGAGCGGAAACGACGAATTGGAGCTGCCGTATCCGTTACTCGCAGCGCCCTGCCAGATCGACAATGCCGCGGCCGCGATCGCGGCGCTGCACGCGTTGCGTGATCGTCTCGGCTGGTCGCCGCAGGCGCTAGCGCGTGGCGTGCGCAGCGCGCACGTGTCGGCACGCCTGCAGCGTTTCGCAAAACCCGGCGCCGCCGAGCTGTTCATCGATGTCGCTCACAACCCGCAGGCGGCGCGCGCGCTTGCGCTGTGGTTCGCCACGAATCCCACGCACACGCGCACACTCGCAGCGTTCGGCGCGCTGAGCGACAAGGATGTCGGCGGCATCGTCGAGCCGCTGGGCGCGCACATCGACTGCTGGTTTCTGGCGGGACTCAATGACGACACGCCGCGCGGATTGACCGCCGCACAATTGCGCGAGCGCATGCCAGACGCCGCCCGCGTGTCCGAGTTCGCGGAAGCCGGCGCTGCACTGGATGCGGCCCGCGTGCAGGCGCGTGCGGAGGACCGCATCATCGCGTTCGGTTCGTTCTTCATTGCCGCCAGCGCGCTGGCGTGGGCCAGGAACAACGGTTATTTCACGGCATAGTGGCGGACGCGCGGTTATAATTGCCGCAGTTCCCGCGGGGAAATGCCGATGGATTCCGCTCTCAAACAACGTCTTCTGGGCGCTGCCGTATTGATCGCGCTGGCGATCATTTTCGTGCCCATGTTCCTGAGCAATACGCCGCAGCAAGCGGAGAACGCCACGCTTAATCTGGACATCCCGAAAGCGCCGGAGCGTAAATTCGAAACGCGCACGCTGCCGGTCGTCGACACTGCGACAGCACCGGCGCCGGCTCCCGCGAACGACGTCAACAAGGTGACGACGGTAGATACCAAGGCCCCGCCGAAAGTCGATCTGCAGCCCGAGCCGGCCGCACCGCTGTCGACGCCTGCCCCTAAACCGCCCGTCGCCGAAGCGAAACCGGCGCCGGTTCCCGCACCCGCGGCGCCGGCGGCAACGGAACCCGCAACCGCCGCAGACGGACGCTTCGCCGTGAATCTCGGCGTTTACGCTGATCGCGGCCATGCCGATGCGCTCGTGGCGAAACTGAAGAAGTCCGGATTCCCCGCTTACGACGAAGCCACCGAATATCAGGGCAAGCCGGCCTTGCGCGTGCGCGTGGGGCCATTTGCCGTCCGCGCCGCGGCCGAAAGTGCGCGTCTGAAGATCAAGCAGAGCGAGCCGAAGGTGCCGAGCAGCGTGGTCGAATCCAGCGCGCCGGCGCCGACAACCGATGCGCCGGCCACTGCGGTGGCGTCAAATCGCGCCGGTGGCTGGGCCGTGCAAGTCGGCGCGTTCAAGTCGGAAGCCGAAGCCAACAAGCTGCGTGACCGTTTGCGTACCGGTGGCGTCGCCAGCTTCGTCGAGCGCAGCAGCAGTGGCGACGAAACGATGTGGAAGGTGCGCGCCGGGCCTTATGCCGACCGCGGCGGCGCCGATACCGCACGTACGAGCATCGACGAGAAGTTCAAGGTGAAGGGCATGCTCGTCACGCTCCCGTGAGATGAACTGGGCTGACTACTGCATCGTCGCCGCGCTTGGGTTGTCCGTGCTGATGGGCCTGTGGCGCGGCTTCGTCGGTGAGGTGCTGGCGTTGGCGTGCTGGGCGTTCGCGTTCTGGGTCGCGTGGAAATTCGGCGATCGTCTGGCGGCGAGTCTCAGCGCCGTGGAAGAGCCATCGGTGCGACTGCTGCTCGGCTACTCGATCTGCTTCATCGCCGTGCTGATCGCCGGTGCGATTGTGACGTTCTTGATGCGCAAGCTGATCGCGGGCAGCGGCCTGTCGGGCAGCGACCGGCTGCTCGGCATGGTGTTCGGCCTGGCGCGCGGACTTGTCCTGGTTACCTTGACCGTGCTGCTGCTCGGTTTCACGCCGCTGCCGCGCGATCCATGGTGGCACCGCTCGCAGCTGATTCCGGCGTTCGAAGGCTACGCCACGTGGTTGTCGGCACGGCTGCCGGCGGAAGTGACGAAGCACCTTGATTTACGCGGTATGCTGCCGCAGATTCCGGCTGCCCCGCAAAAGCCGGAGCCTGGCAAGAAACTCACCAATGGCAAGGACATCGGATAAGCATGTGCGGAATCATTGGTATCGTCGGCAAATCTGAAGTCGCCGCGTCGCTATACGACGCGCTGACCGTGCTGCAGCACCGCGGGCAGGACGCGGCCGGCATCGCCACGGTCGACGGCGCACACCTGCGCCTGCACAAGGGCGGCGGCCTCGTGCGCGACGTGTTCCAGCCCGACAACATGCTCAAGCTGCGTGGCAATGTCGGCATCGGTCATTGCCGTTATCCGACGGCCGGTTCGGAAAGCCTGGCCGAAGCGCAGCCGTTCTATGTGAATTCGCCGTACGGCATCGCGCTCGCGCACAACGGCAACCTGGTCAACACCGACTCGCTGCGGCGCGAGATGTACGAAGACGACCGCCGCCACATCAATACCGATTCGGATTCGGAAATCCTGCTCAACATCCTCGCCCACGAGCTGCAGATCCAGGAGCGCCACGCGCTCACGCCGGATCACATCTTCAAGGCCGTCGCCGGCGTGCATGCGCGTGCGCGCGGCGGCTACGCGATCGTCTCGCTGCTGCTCGGCTACGGCATCGTCGCCTTCCGCGATCCCTATGGCATCCGTCCGCTCGTACTCGGCGAGCGCGAGACTGAAACCGGCAAGGAATACGCGGTTGCTTCCGAATCCGTCGCCTTCGACATTCTCGGCTTCAAGCGCGTGCGCGATATTGAGCCCGGCGAGGCCGTGCTGCTCACGCTCGACGGCAAGCTGTTCAGCCGCCACTGCGCGGAAGGTTATCCGCACGCGCCGTGCATTTTCGAATACGTTTACCTGGCGCGGCCGGATTCGATGATCGAAGATGTGTCCGTGTACAAGGCGCGCCTGCGCATGGGCGAGCGCCTCGGCGCGAAGATCCGGCGCCTGTGGCCGGATCACGACATCGATGCGGTGATCCCGATTCCCGATACGTCACGCACGGCGGCCAGTTCGCTCGCGCAGGTGCTGGGCCTGCCGATGCGCGAAGGCTTCGTCAAGAACCGCTACATCGGCCGCACGTTCATCATGCCGGGCCAAAGCGAGCGCGTGAAATCAGTGCGCCGCAAGCTCAACGGGATCGAGCTCGAGTTCCGCAAGAAGAACGTGCTGTTGGTGGACGACTCGATCGTGCGCGGCACGACCTCCAAGCAGATCATCCAGATGGCGCGCGACGCCGGCGCGAAAAAAGTATACTTCGCCTCGGCCGCGCCGCCGGTGCGTTTCCCGAACGTCTACGGCATCGACATGCCCGCGCCGACGGAACTCGTCGCCCACGATCGCACCGAGGAGCAGATACGCGAATTCATCGGCGCCGACTGGCTCGTCTATCAGGATCTCGCCGACCTGGAAGGTGCGGTCGCCGAAGGCAACGAGAAGCTCACGCGCTTCGATTCGTCGTGCTTCAACGGCGAATACGTCACCGGCGTCGAACCCACTTACTTGAGCGAACTCGAATTCGCGCGTTCGGACATCGCGAAAGCGCAACGCCGCCAAGCCGGCTGATTCGCTCGCGCTGCGACGGCGCGATCTGGCAGAATTGAACCTATCGCCAAATCGTCACGAGCGAAGGCAGATTGCGCCGGCAGCGCGCAGGAACCGGAGTGTACACATCAGTACATCAGGATTCCGAGCACCGCCGGCGTGCGCTATGCGAGCGCAGTAGATTTGGCGACAGGTTCAGCGCGCAGGGCGGGAGATAGGGTTGAACGCACACGGAAATAGCAGCGCCTGCCTGTTCGCGCGCGCTCGTGAATGTCTGGATTGGTCTGATCCGGCGCAAAAGCTCGCGGCCACCGCAGCGGTTGCTGCGGAATTTGCGGCCGGTCGGCTACACGTCGATGTTGCCTCCGCTGCGGCACTGCCGATCGGCATACCGGGCCGGCCGGCACGGCCGCGGCTCGTGCCGCCGCGACAGTTGCCACATCGCGGCCTCGGTACTACGCAAGGCCGCGCCGCGCTCGTGCACGCGGTCGCGCACATCGAATTCAATGCGATCAACCTGGCCTGGGACGCGGTCTACCGCTTCCGCGACATGCCGCTCGCGTATTACCGCGACTGGATAGGCGTCGCCGCCGACGAGGCGCGGCATTTCACGCTGCTGCAGGCGCGCCTGCGCGAACTCGGCTACATGTATGGCGATTTCGACGCTCACGATGGCTTGTGGGAAATGGCCGTAAAGACGGCCGATTCATGCCTGGCGCGCATGGCCTTGGTGCCGCGTGTGCTCGAAGCGCGCGGGCTCGACGTGACGCCGGGCATGATCGCGCGCCTGACTGGCGCGGGCGACGCTACGACCGTGGCGATTCTCGAGTTGATCCTGCGCGAGGAAATTGCGCACGTCGCCGCCGGTTCGCGCTGGTTCGCCTGGTGTTGCGAACGCGAAGGCGTCGATGTCGATGCGATGTTTGCCGCGCTGATCGCGCAGCATGCGCGCGGTGTCGTCAAGGGACCATTCAACACGGCAGCGCGGCTCGCCGCGGGCTTCAGCGCGGACGAACTCAAGCGCCTGCAGGCGGCCGCATGAGCCCGCGCGAGCGCACTGAATTGGAAATTCGCGCAGTCGATCGCGAGCGAGAATTGATGTGAATTTCCGATTCAGGGCGCTGGTCTGCGCTATCGCCATCGCGATCATCTGGATCTGCGCCCTGGGCTGGGCCGCGGGCCTGCGCTGGAATACGCCGCTGTGGCCGGCTGAGCGTCTCGTGCTCACTGCGCGCAATTTCCATACCGTCATGGGTGCCGGCGTCGAGGATGGCGACGCCCTGCAGGTCGGCGCGGTCGGCGACGACGGCAATGCCCTGCAGGCGCTGCGGCTCGGACCGGTGGCGGCAAAGGATCTTCCGATCCTGCGTTATCGCTTCCACGACTTTCCACGCACGCTCGAGTTGTCGCTGCTGTTCCGCCGCGCCGATGCGCCTGACGATGCGCAGGTGATCACGATTCCATGGCCGGGCGAGGGCTGGCGCACGGTGGACCTGCGCAACGTGCCGGAATGGCACGGCGACATCACAGAGATCGGTTTCGTCGAATACGCCACCGCGCAGCTGGTGCCGCCGAGCGTAGCGTTCCAGCCTTTCCGCTTCGATCGTGCCGAGCTGGTGTCGCCCTCGTGGCGCGGCGGCATGGCGGCTTTGTCCACGGCCTGGTTCGCGTATGTGCCATGGGCGTTGCTGTCGGTGAGCGCACTGGCGCCCGATCGCGCCACGGCCGGAACATCCTCACCGCTGCCCGTGGTGCTGCCGGCGGCGGCGCTGAGTGTACTCGCAGCCAGCGTGATCCTGGGCTGGTCGCGGCGGCGCGCGCTGCGCCGCGCCGGCATGGCCGTCGCTGTGCTGTGGGTGCTGCTCGATGTGCGCTGGCTGCGCGACTTCGGCAGCCGGCATGCGTTGACCGAAAGTCTGTACGCGGGAAAATCGTGGGACGAACGCCAACGCCTGCTGCCCGAACAGGATCTGCTCGCTGCCGCCGACGGCATTCGCGGCTGGCTCGCCACGCAACCGCCGGGGCAGCGCATCCTGCTCGATGCCGATTCCAAGTACGCGTTTCTGCGCCTGATCTATCTGCTGCTGCCGCAGAACATCGGCTTGCTTGGGCTCACCGGCGCCACGCCGGTGCCAGCGGGCAGCCTGATCGTGCTCTATTCGAGCAGCCAGTGGACCTACGATGCGGCGCAGCGCCGGTTGCGCGGCGCCGGCCGCACTTATGCCGTGGACACGCTGTTCGAAAACGAGTCGGTGCGCCTGTACCGGGTGTTGCAATGAGCCTGGTCATCGCCTGGGTCTTGTGCCTGGCCGCCGGCATTGCGCTCTGGCTCGCGTTGAACCCACGCCGCGGGCCGGGCTGGTGCGCCGCCGCACTCGGCTACGGCGGCGTTTTCGGCATGCTGCTCGCAGCGGGTGCGGCCGCGCTCGCCGCACGCGCGGACACCGCGCACGCGCTGTGGCGTGCGGGCCCGCTGCTGCTTGGCGTTGCCATCGCAGGCGCGCTCGTGTGGCGCCGCGGAAGGCGTCCTGAATCTGTATACGAAGAGCAAAACGAGAATAAGTGGATTTCCGTGCTGCTCGGCGTCGCGGTGGCCTCGCTCGCTTGGCGCGGCTGGACTGCTCTGCGCGAGATCCTGCTGCGCCCGACCTATCCGTGGGACGCATGGGACGCCTGGGCGGTGAAATCCAAGACCTGGGTGCTGCTCGGCCATTACGCGCCGTTCGTGCCGATCGAGGACTGGCTGCGCCACCCTGGGCGCGAGCTGTACACTTCGATCGCCTGGGGTTATCCGTCGACGCTGGCGTGGATGCAGGTGTGGTTCGCCAGCGCCGCTGGCGGCTGGATCGAACCGCTCGTCAACCTGCCGTGGTTTGTGTTGTGGATCGGCCTGCTGCTCGCGCATTACGGGCAATGGCGTGCGCTTGGCATTGGCCGCCAGCCGGCGCTGTTAGGAACCTACGCGCTAGGATCGCTGCCGCTGCTCGATGTCCACGTCGCGCTGGCCGGCTATGCCGACCTGTGGGTGGCCGCGCTGCTCGGCTTCGCCGTACTCGCGTGGCTGCGCTGGCGCCTGCATGGCGAGCGCTCGCAGCTGCTGCTCGCGTTCGGTTGCGCGCTGCTACTGCCGCTGCTGAAACTGGAAGGAGCAGTATGGCTGGCACTGTTCGCGCTAACCGTCCTTTACGGCATGCTGCCGCGGCGCAGGCGGCGTATGGGTTTCGGCTTGGCGGCGGTGGCTCTCGTGCTGATCGCGGCGGTCAGCGGGCTCGCGCTGCCGCTGCCGGGACTCGGCTGGGTCGGCATCGGTCGCGACTACGTCTCGGTGCCGGTGATCGGGCAACTGCACCTGGCCTGGCATGGCGCTGCATTCGCGGGCGTGCTCAACAGCCTGTTCGTGCAGCCGAACTGGCATCTGCTGTGGTGGATTGCGCCTGTCATCGTGGTGTGGCGCTGGCGCCAGCTGCGCGCAGCAGACGTCACGCGCCAGCTCGGCGCATTCCTGCTGGCCGGACTTGCGTTCCTGCTGTTCCTGTTCGTGTTCACCGATGCCGCGAGCTTTGCGGAAAGCTACACCGCGGTCAATCGCCTGCTCATGCATCTGGTGCCCCCGTTGATCAGCTTGCTGATGCTGCTGCTGCGCGATGTCAGCTGGGGCCCAGGACGCGGCGGTACAGGGCCGCAATCCGCTGCGCACTCGCCGCAAGCGTGAATTCGTCCTGCCAGCGCTGCCGGCCGGCAACGCCATAGCGGCGACGCAGCTCCGCACTCGCCGCCAGTTCCGCGATTGCGGCGGCCATGGCTGTCGCATCGCGCGGTGGTACGAGCAGACCGGTCTCGCCATGGCGCACGACATGACCCACGCCGGAACCACGGATGTTGCTTGCAATGACCGGCAAGCCCGCGCGCATCGCTTCGAGCAGCACAAGTCCGAACGCTTCGGCGCGATCGATCGAGGGTAGGCAGAACGCGTCGGCGTGGGCGTAGGCCCGCGTCAGCAGCGCGTCGTCGGCGTGTCCGGCGAAACGCACGCGTTCCTCGACGCGCAGTTCGCCAGCGAGGCGGCGCAACGCCGCTTCGCACTCACCGGTGCCGATCAGCAGCAGCTGCGCGGCGGGCGCGGCGGCAAGCGCGTGCAGCAGTACGTCGAATCCCTTGTAATAGCTCAAGCGGCCGACCGCGAGCAGCCGCAGGCCGCTGGCCGGCCACAATCCGTGTGCATCATCGTGCCCTGACGCAATCGCCGGGGAAGGCGCAATCCCGAGCGGCACGACGTGTGTCTTGTCGCGCCATGGCGCGAGCGCCGCGCTCGCCTCAAGATACGGAGCGGACGTCGCCACAATCGCGCGCGCTCGCCGCAATAGCGCCTGTTCCCACGGTCGATACAACGCGTAGGCGACACGCAGTGCGCGGCGGCCGCCGATATCGAGCGGGATGTCCGCGTGCCAATGCACGATCCATGGCAGCTTTCTCGCGGCAGGAGAGAGCAGCGCCCAAAACGCCGAGGTGTTCGGCAGGTGCAGATGCAGAAGGTCCGGTTGGAACCGGCGCAGAGTGCGGGCGAGCAATAGTGGAAAACTTGGACCGACCGGCGCGTACAACAACTGGCCATGACACGCTGCCAGCGTCACCTCGACACCGGCGGCGTCGAAGCGGCGCGTGCGATGTACGCCGGGCGGTGCGTGCGCCAGCAGCGCGGTGGCGATGCCTGCGGCTGCCTGTGCGGCAGCAAGATCGGCGCCGTAACGTTCAATCCCGCCAGGATACGGTGGAAAAAACTTGCCGATGTGGAGAACGCGCATCGGATGGGTCATTCCGTCGTTACCGGGATGACGGCAATCTCATGCATCCCCGGATTTCGACAGCGGTATCACTTGTGCAGTCTTGGTGCGGGCAGCGGACGGTTCGGCAATCGGCGCGTGTTTTTGCGCTTCGCGCGCCTGCATGAGCTCCTGTTCGATGATGCCGAGCTTCTGCGTTAAGCGCCGCAATTGGCGTTCGCTGCGCGAGCGGTCGATATCCATTTTCAACATACGCAGCAGGATCATCCCCAAGCCGATGATGATCGGCAGCACCGGCGCATAGGCAATGCCGGTCACGCGACCGAGCCAGTCGGTCACTTGCGGAAAAACGCCCAGCACCAGCGCAGCGGCGGCAACTGCCAGCCACCACAGCGCGTACGAGCCATGCAGATGATCACGCCGCACGAGATACAGGATCGCACCGGCCATCACGAAGCCGATAAGGGCGGCGGTGATGACAGCGCTCACGCGCGCGCTCCCGCGCGGACCGATGCCGCGCGTCCGCGCACACCAAACTGGGCAAAGCACAGCACGGTCGTGTGCAACATGTAACGGGCAACCATTCGCCACGACGAAAACACGCGCGAGCCGCCGGTGCGGCGCGGCGACATCACCGTCGGCACCTCGTGCAATGTGAGCCCCTTGTTGCGCAACAGCATCAATACTCCCAAATCCTGGTAATCGAGCAGGCTTGCTTTGCGCGAGGCCAGCACGCTGATCGCGCGACGATCATACACGCGCAGGCCGGAGGTGAAATCCTGCACACCGATGCCAGTTAGCAGGCGAAAATATTGCCATGCAAGGCGTTTGGCTGCGCTCAGTCGTGACGGAAATGTACCGATGGCGACGTGCGCGCCACTGCGGCGCCAGCCCTCGAGCAGAACGGGAAGTTCCTCCGGATGGTGCTGGCCGTCGGCATCCAGCGTCAGCGCGACATCAAAGCCGTTGCGCTTGGCATAGCGCAAGCCGGTCTGCGCTGCACCCCAGGCGCCGAGCCGAAACGGCAGGTCGATCACTTTCGCGCCGGCCAGCCGTGACTGCGCGGACGTATCGTCATCGCTGCAGTCATTGACGACGAGAATCTCGCCGCTGACGACCACACGCACCCGGCGCACGATCTCGCCGACTGTCGCGGCCTCGTTTCGCGCCGGAATGATCGCTAGAAGCCGCTGATTGGAATCGTCTTTTCCCCGCACGTCCATGCTCCGAAGCGTTAGCCGCATATTGTCCGGCGCTGCCAGCAGGGCGTCAATGCAAGATTTGCGACGGCCATACGTGTCCGGTTTTTTCCGCCCCTTACGTTTCTAAGACTCGAAGGCCCGCCGTGGGCGGGTCAGTTATCGGTCCGAAGCGCTGTTACCGGCAGCGTCAATGGTGCTGTGCAGGCTATTGACGTGGCTCGGGGGGCTGGAATATGCTCCGGCGCGTTCGGGTGAGGCTTCATATAGCCGGCTAGGGGCATTTGCCGCCACCCGGTTCCACATGGGAGAGAAATCAATGAAATCGATGCAGATGAAAGCGCTGGCTCTGGCGGTGTTGGGTTTGGCTGGTATGGGCATGGCGGGTAGCGCGTTTGCGGCGTGCCCGGCGGCCGTCCACACAACTGGTAATACCCTCCCTGGCGGCGGCGGCGCTTGGACTTCGCAGTTTATCGCTGCCGACGCGAGTTTGGATATCGTGTCACCGGGCCTGAATGGCACAACCTGCACGCTGACGCTGGCGATTGGTGCGGCTTCAAACAGCCAGGCCAACGTGAAAGATACCTCGCCGACTAATGAGCAGCGCATTCGTGTCCGCTTCTATCTGGATCTGAATGCTCTTATCACAGCGGGATTTGCTGTTTCGAATCAGGCGGTGATTGTTCATCGCATGAACGATGCCAGTGCCCCGTTCTCGTCGGACCAACTCGCCGTCAAGGTCGTTGGCGGTGCCACCCCGACCGTCCGCTTCGCCGTATCGGATTTGAATCCGTCGAGCCATGTGACGCAGGTTGCCATCCCGCTGCCGACCAGCGCGAACAACCAGTACAGAATCGAGTACGACATGCAGATCGGAAGCGGTGCGACCACACCGGTTCCTGGTCTTCCGGCGCTTCCGGCTGGCTGCACGGCGATGCCTGCAGCGGGTAGCGGTTGCATTCGCATGTGGGTGACTGACGCGGGAACTGCTTCTTCGGATGGCGCCCCAGACGCCTCGATTACTTATAACGACACTGGCTGGACTGGCGCGGACACTTCCATTTTGGGCATGCAGAGCGGCTCGCCGCAATACCGCGCAAATCACGCTAGCACCGTGCTCAAATTCGACGAATACGACTCACGCCGTCAGACGTTCATTGGCCTATAATTTTGTTAAGCTGGATAAGCCCGTTGCAGATCTCTAGGAGAAATTTCATCATGAAACAGAATAAATTCGTTTCCTCGCTGCTGATTGCCGGTTGTCTTTTGGGAGTGGGTTCTACCGCCTTTGCCGCTACCTGCAGCAACATACAGACTCCGGTCATCGATTCCTCGAACCAGGCGGGTCCTTTCAGCGGTAACAGCTGCGGTAACAATGCAGCATTCAACGGTGCAGGGACTTTCTGCGGCGGTGTTTCTTACGGCAATTTTGGTACCGATGTGTGGCAGGTGACCCTGGGTGCGGCGCAGAACTTCTCGTTCAGCGTGACTAGTGCTGCCTTTGTCCCGGATATTGCGTTGATATCGGGTGCGTGCGCGGACAACGCTTCCTGCGTCAACGGCACCGACTATAGCACCGGAACGGGCACTGCAACGGCACCGAATGCGGGCACCTATTCTGGTAATCCAGCCGGCACGTACTTCATCTTCATCACCGATTCGACTGCTGCGGGCGCGCAATGCGGCGCATATAACCTCGCCATTACCGGAGTCTTGCCGGTTAAACTGCAGGATTTCTCGATCAACTGATCGCGGTATCTCTCATCTAAACCCACCCGATAGCATCGGGTGGGTTTTTTTTTGGACTCGACTCTAATGGCATTGCCAATCACTTCGTTACTGGCCCATCTTCTCGTCGCCGCTACTCAGCCGAACCTCATAGTGGAGAACTGCGAATTCGCAGAAGCGTACGCGTTCTCTGATCAGAGTTGCCAAATCACTCTGGAAAATCGCAGTGACAAAGCCATACGCGTGTTCGACATTGTGGCGGATGCGGCCAAGGATTCCAGTGAACTCCACGAAATAACAGTCGCTCCCCACAGCCATGCTTACGCGACACTGCATGTCAGTACTGACAACGAGAGCGGATATAGCAGTCACTCATTCCGCTTTCACACCAGTGATCCCACGGCGCCAATGGGCGCGGTGAAGGCGCGCGGCTTCGTTTTGACGGCGCTGGATCAATCGAGGCCGGAGATGGATTTTGCTGTCGTTGATCTGGACAAGGACCTACCAGAAAAAACGCTGGAATTGAGCAGTCATGATGGCGCCAGTTTCCAAATACAGGAGATCCTCGAAAAACCTAGCTGGCTCGACGCGCAAGTCTCCGCTGACCGGCATTCAATTCGCGCTCGTGTTCGGGCCGACGCGATGTTGGGATTGCACGGGGATCTGATCAAACTCAAAATCGATACCCCTTTTCAAAAGCAAGCATCAATTTTGGTGAAAGCCGATATTCACGGCGACGTTGTACCGGCTACCAACCCGTTCAACATGGGTCTGCTCAGAATAGGCGAAAAAAAGCAATTTCGTATTGCGATCACGAGCCGGTCTGGCAAAGCATTTACGGTGGGCAAGGTAGAACTCGAACGCGTCGAAGGTGAGACGAAGTTGCTACCCTGTTTGCCGGAATCTGCTGGCTGCCGTTGGCTCGAATTGACGATTTCGGATAGGCAACCGTTGGGGACTATCAAAGGCAACGTGTGGGTTGAGTTGCCCGCTCAGCACAAGCGATTGCAAATCGCTCTGCGTGGCCTTTTCGTCGACAAGGACTTCAAAGTAAAGACTTTGGACACTGCCCGATCGCCTGACGAAAAGCCGAAGGAGCAGAGTGGGACTGAAACTTCAGCCGCACCGCACGCTGCTACCGATATAGGCAAGTCGATTCAGAACGCGTTGCAGCAAGCAAATGACGCTCCACCTCCAGGCAACGGGCCACTGCTCAAGTGGACTGTCGCCAATGGATTATTGGTGTACGGATTTCAGTTTTTCCGTGCTGAAAGCGAGGGCGGTCCGTTTGTTTTGCAGAACTCGCCCATATTGCGCGCGACGAGCGAAGACAACTCGCCAATTTCGTATCAGTGGCGCGACAACCGCGCCGAGTCAGGCAAGACTTATTGGTACTACATTGGGCTCGTGTTCAAGGATGGTCACAAGCAGAATCTCACGGATCCACAAAAAGTCGTGGCCAAGTAAGCACGCTGCTCTGCTCATACCAGTCGCCGAGCACGATGCGCTCGGCGGCTTGGCCATCCAGATCGAAACGATGCGTGGCTGGTCGATGGGTGTGGCCGTGAATCAACCGGCGCACGTCGTGCGTGCGCATCGCTGATGCCACCGCGTTCTGATTCACATCCATGATCTCGGCGGGTTTCATTGCGGTCTGCTTGCGGCTTTCGCCGCGCGCCTGTGCCGCGAACACGCGGCGCTCCGCCAACGGTTTGGCGAGAAACTGTGTTTGCCAGGCCGGGTTGCGCACGAGCGTACGGAATTTCTGATAGTCGAGGTCGTCCGTGCACAACGTGTCGCCGTGCATCAGCAGCGTGCGCTCGCCGTGCAGGTCGATGATGGTCGGATCTGCCAGCAGCGTCATGCCGGTGCGTTCGGCGTAATTCGCGCCGAGCAGGAAATCGCGGTTGCCATGCATGAAGTAGATCGGGACATCGCCGTCGCGCAGTCCGCGCAGCGCGTCAGCTACGCGCGTGGCGAGCGTGGCATCCTCGTCATCGCCGATCCAGCTTTCGAACAGGTCGCCAAGAATGTAGAGCGCGTCGGCTCCGCGCGCCTCGCGCGCGAGAAAGCGTGCGAACAAATCGGTGATCTGCGGGCGCGTGTCGTCCAGGTGCAGATCGGAAATGAAAAGGGTCGGCATCAGCAAACCGCCGCCCGACAGCGCCGGGCGGCGGTATGGGTCATGGGAGTAGGGTGGCTTTTTCGATCACGATTGGCGTCTTCGGCACGTCGCCGCTGAACGGGCCCTGCGGGCCAGTTTCGACCGCCTTGATCTTATCTACGGTCTCCATGCCATCGACGACTTTGCCGAACACGCAATACCCCCATGACACGGTGCCGTTGGCGTCGGCCAGGTAGTTAAGGCTCTTGTTGTCGGCCACATTGATGAAGAATTGCGCCGCCGCCGAATTGGGATCCGGCGTACGCGCCATCGCGATCGTACCGCGCAGGTTCGACAGGCCGTTGTTCGCTTCATTGCGGATTGGCGCGTGCTTGCGCTTCTCGACGAGGTCCTTGGTCATGCCGCCGCCCTGGATCATGAAGTTGGCAATCACGCGGTGGAACACCGTGCCGTCGTAGAAACCTTCCTTGACGTATTGCTGGAAGTTCTCGACCGTCTTCGGCGCCTTGTCCGGATATAGCTCGATGGTGACGTCGCCCATGCTCGTGTGCAGCAGCACTTTCGGATTGCTCGCCGGAGCGGCGACTTCGGCGCTGGCCGGTTTGGGCTGGGCTTCGGTCTTCTTGGCCGGCTGTTCGGCGGCAGCAAAGGCCAAGGGGGCGAACAGGGCGAAGGCGCAGAGGAATTGTTTGAGCATGGGTTTAGTCTCCTGAAAAATCGGTGTGATGATACGCGGCGGAGGCCGGCCGGTCACCCCTTGCCGAGCTCGCCAACGCGCAGACGGATTTCCAGCTGCTTGAGGTAATCGCGTTCCTGTTCAAGGTCCGCACGCGTCAGTGGATGCGCCTCGAGCCAGCTTTTGGGGAGGTTGATTTGCAGCTCTTTGCCTTCGCCCGCCAGCTTGAGCTTCGGCAGGGGGTCGATACCGCGGCTGCGCTGCAGCAGCACCGCCAGGCGCAGGAGTGCCGTCGCGCGCGCCGCCGGCAGATGCAGGCGTTCGGGCAGGACGTGCAGCTCGGCCGGGTCGGGTTTGCGTCGGTGACAGCTGATGATCGTCGCCAGCATCTGCTGTTCATGGCGCGCGAAGCCGGCCAGATCCGAATGCTCGACGATGTAGGCGCCGTGCAGGTGGTACTGGCTGTGTGCAATCGCGAGGCCGATCTCATGCACGCGCGCCGCCCAGGAGAGCCAGTCGCGCTCGGCCGAGCCGAGCTTCCAGTCTGCGGCGACCTGATCGAACAGCGTGAGCGCGGTGGCCTCCACGCGCGCGGCATGGGCGCGATCGACCGCATAGCGCAGCGCCAGCGCAGCGATACTCGCCGCGCGCGGATCGCGGTGCTCGGCGCGGCCGATCATGTCGTAGAGCAGGCCTTCGCGCATCGCCGTGTCGCATACGCGCATCTGCTTCAGATCCAGCGCGGCGAAGCTCGCCTCGAGCACGGCCACGCCGCCGGCGAACACCGGCGCACGTTCCTCGGGCAGACCGGGAAGGTTCAATTTGTCCACATTCCCGCAATCGATCACCGCGTCGCGGAGTTTTTCCAGCGCGCCGCGCGTAATGCCGGCGTCGCTCCAGCCCGTCGCCTGCAGCACATTGCCGATCGCGCGGATCGTGCCGGACGAGCCGATCGCGTCGGTCCATCCATAGGCCTTGTAATCGGCGGCGAACTGCTGCAGTTCGACCGAGATCTCGGTCTGCGCCTGCTGCCAGCGCTTGGCCGACAGTTTGCCGTCGGCGAAGAAGCGCAGCGTGCTGGCGACGCAGCCGACCTGCAGGCTTTCCTTTTCCAGCGCGTCGAAATGCTGGCCGATGATGAACTCGGTGCTGCCGCCGCCGATATCGATCACGAGCCGCCGCTGCGGCGAATCGGGAATGCCGTGGGCAACGCCGAGATAGATCAGGCGCGCTTCCTCGCGGCCGGAGACGACTTCGATCGGATGGCCGAGCGCTTCCTCGGCCGGTGCGAGAAAACGCTCGGGTGCACTGAGGCGGCGCACGGTGTTCGTGGCGACGGCGCGGACGCGATCGGAGGTGAGGCCGCGCAGGCGCTGGCCGAAGCGGGCGAGGCAGGCGAGGGCCTTGTCGAGACGCGCCGGGTCGAGGCTGCCGTCGGGCTTGAGGCCGGCGGCCAGACGTACGCTGTCGCGCAGACGGTCGATTACGCGCGGCTCGCCGTGCTCATAACGCGCCACAACGAGATGGAAGCTGTTCGACCCCAGGTCGACAGCGGCCATCAGTTCGCCGTCGCGGATCGGTGCGTCGTGGGCCTCGGGCATCCGCTATCCCTTCGAGTTCAGCGCAGTGGCGCGCATTGTGCCATTTTTCCTGCAGCGTTCGCGCTGAGCGTAGCGAGCACAGCGAGCGGAGTCGAAGCGCAATGTCCTTCGGTTCCGGCCTGCGGGCCTGCGCTCAGGACGAACGGGTTACTGCTCAGCAAATCTTCGCGAGCAGGGACTGTTGTGCCGAATGCGGCATGTCGTCGCCGGGCGTGGCGCGCGTGTAGCTGCCATCGGCGTGCAGCAGCCAGGCCTGGGTGTTGTCGGCGAGGTAGTTTTCCAGTGCTTCGGCGTACACGCGCTGTGCGAGTTCCACGTCGATGATCGGGAAGCACACTTCAATGCGGCGCAGCAGGTTGCGTTCCATCCAGTCGGCGCTGGCGCAATAGATTTCCGCGTCGCCGCCGTTGGCGAACCAGTACACGCGGCTGTGTTCGAGAAAACGGCCGACGATCGAACGCACGCGGATGTTTTCCGAAACGCCCGGCACACCGGGTCGCAGCGAGCAGGCGCCGCGCACGATCAGATCGATCTGTACACCGGCACACGAGGCCTTGTACAGCAGCTCGACAACGCTCACTTCATTGAGCGCATTGATCTTGGCGACGATCCGCGCCGGGCGGCCAGCCTGCGCATGCGCGATCTCGCGCTCGATCGTCTGCAGCACCCACTGATGCAGCGTGAACGGCGACTGCCACAGGCGCTTGAGCTGGATGACGGGGCCGAGTCCGGAAATCTGCTGGAACAGCTTGTGCGTGTCGCTGCCGATGTCGGCGTCCGCGGTCATCAGGCCGAAATCGGTGTAGATGCGCGAGGTGATCTGGTGGTAGTTGCCGGTCGACAGGTGCACGTAGCGGCGCAGCGCGCCTTTCTCGCGGCGCACGATCAGCAGCATCTTCGCGTGCGTCTTGTAGCCGACCACGCCATAGACGACCTGCACCCCGGCTTCCTGCAGGCGGTTCGCGAGCTGAATGTTTTGTTCCTCGTCGAAGCGCGCGCGCAACTCGACGACCACGGTGACGTCCTTGCCGGCGCGCGCGGCATCGATCAGCATCGCCACGAGCGGCGAATCCGGACCGGTGCGGTACAGCGTCTGCTTGATCGCGAGCACGTCCGGATCGGCGCTGGCCTGGCGCACGAGCTCGATCACCGCGCTGAATGACTCGAACGGGTGATGCAGCAGGATGTCGCGCTCGGCGATTGCCTCGAACATGTTGCGCTCGTTCGCCACGGCACTGCAGATGCGCTGCGTGAATTTGGGGAACTTGAGATCGGCGCGGTCGACCTGGTCGTAGATCGCAGTGACGCGATGAATGTTGACCGGCCCTGCGCAGCGATAGACCTCGCTTTCGCCTAGCTCGAAATTGTGCATGAGGAAGTCGGCGACCGTCTTCGGACAGGCGTCGTCGATCTCCAGGCGCACCGCCTTGGCAAAGCCGCGGCCACGCAATTCGTCGCGCAGCGCGTGTGCGAGATTCTCCACTTCCTCCTCGTCGACGGTCAGCTCGCTGTTGCGCGTGACGCGAAACGTGTACGCGCCCTTGACGCGCATACCCGGGAATAGTTCGTCGACGAATTCGAGCAGGATGCTGGAGAGGAACACGAATTCGTACGGCTTGCTGCTCACTTCGGCCGGCAGGCGCACGATGCGCGGCAGCGAGCGCGGCGCGCGCACCAGCGCCATGTCGCCTTCGCGGCCGAAAGCGTCCGTGCCGCGCAGCGCGACGATGACGTTCAGGCTCTTGTTGAGGATGCGTGGAAACGGATGCGCGGGATCCAGACCGAGCGGCGACAGCACCGGCAGCACTTCGTTCTGAAAATAGCCTTGCAGCCAGCGCCTCTGTTTCACGCTCCAGCGCTTGCGCTCTACGAACCGCACGCCTTCGCGTTCGAGTTCCGGCAGCAGCACGTTCGACCACAGCGCGTATTGCTGGCCGACCAGTTCGAGCGCGCGCGTGCGGATGCGCACGAGCACTTCGCTCGGCGCCAGCGCGTCGGCGCCAGGTACCGCGTCGCCGAACGCGACATGGTGGCGCAGGATCGCGACGAGCACTTCGAAGAATTCGTCGAGGTTCGAGTTCGCGATGCACATGAAGCGCATCCGTTCGAGCAGCGGCATCGACGCGTCCTGCGCCTGGGCGAGCACGCGGAAATTGAACTCGAGCTGCGCCAGTTCGCGGTTGAGATACAGCTCCGGAGCTTTGAGGTTGGGGACTGGCGAAAGCATGTCGAAATGATACCTGTAGAGGCGCGATTTATCGCGCCCGCATTGCTGGCGAGGGCGCAATGAATTGCGCTCCTAAGTGGGACATGCAGCCATACCCTCGGGCACCAGCAATCGATCCTTCCCGAACACACCGCTGAACGTGCTGCCGACGCCGACCTTGCTTTCGATCTCCAGGCGCGCGTCGTGCACCTGCAATACGTGTTTGACGATCGACAGGCCGAGGCCAGTGCCGCCGGTATCGCGCGAACGGCTGGTGGATACGCGATAGAAGCGCTCGCTGATGCGCGGCAGGTGTTCGGCCGGAATGCCGACACCGGTGTCGGCAACGGCGAAACGCGCGCCGCCGTCGGGGGTTGCGCGCCAGGAGATCTCGATCGTACCGCCGGCCGGCGTATAGCGCACTGCGTTGGACATGAGATTCGAGAACGCGCTGTGCAGATAATCGACGCCGCCGAGCAGATCCTGTTCGCATTCGCGCGCGAGCAGGATCTGGTGCCGGCCCTGCGAGAGTGCTTCGGCTTCACGCTTTAGCGTGTTGAGCATTGCGCGCATCGGTACGCGCTCGGGCGCCGGCTGCTGCTGGGCGTCGAGACGCGACAGCGTGAGCAGATCTTCGACGATCTGGGTCATGCGCCGCGACTGGCTGCGCAGGTCGTCCATCACCGGCACGAGTTGCGGCGAGGTGCCCTCGTCGAGCATTTCCAGATAGCCGTGCAGCACGGTCAGCGGCGTGCGCAACTCGTGCGACACGTTCGCGACGAAATCGCGGCGCACCTGTTCCAGGCGCGCGAGCGGGGTAACGTCGCGCACGACGAGCAGCATCTGTTCGTGCGCATACGGAGCCAGACGAAATGACAGGCGCAGGCTCGGATCGATGTCGGATACGACTTCGCGCAACGGCTCCTGTTCTGCGTCCCCGCTGATCCATGAGCGGGCCGATCCAGGCAGAAACGCGTCGAGATGGGCGTGGCGGTCGCGCGGCAGGGACAGGCCAAGCAGGCGCGCGGCCGCTTCGTTGAACCACTGGATGCTGCGCCCGCGCGTCAGCACGACGACCCCATCCGGCAACGCCGCGGCGGCTTCGCGGAATTCGCGCAGCAGCGCGATCAGGCGGCGCTTGCGCGAGCGCTCGCGATGCTGGCGCCGGTAAACCTGCGCGGAAATATCAGACCACACGCCACGATCCTCCGGCGGCGGCCGTCGCCGCCGCGAACCCAACCATTCCTGAATTTGATACAGACTGACCAGCGACCACAGCGAATAACCGAACAGCGCCGCGGTCACGGTATACATTTCCACATGCCACGGCAGCCCGGCTGCGAACGCAGCGATCAGCAGGACGACGAAGCGCCCCAGCGAAACTTGCCACGCGTGACTTTGCAGGAATTCCAGACGCATCGATCACCGCATGGCGAGTGAACTTCAGTTCACGGGTGTATTCGAAAAGCGGTAGCCCGCGCCGCGCACCGTCTGCACGAATCCGGCACAGGCAAACGGCTCCAGGGTCTGGCGCAGGCGGCGGATGTGCACATCGACCGTGCGCTCCTCCACGTAAACGCTGCCGCCCCAAACGTAATCGAGCAGCTGGCTGCGCGTGTAGACGCGTTCCGGGTGCGTCATGAAGAAGTGCAGCAGGCGGTATTCGGTCGGACCGATCGGCACGTTGTCGCCCAGGGCGTAAACGCGATGCGCCGCGCTGTCGATGCGCAAGTCGCCGACCGCGATCTGGCCTTCGGTATCGCTACCGCGGCTGCGTCGGATCACGGCGTTGATGCGAGCAATCAGTTCACGTGGCGAAAACGGCTTGACCACGTAATCGTCGACGCCGGCATCGAGGCCGCCGACGCGGTCGGATTCTTCGCCGCGCGCGGTCAACATGATGATTGGCACGCTACGTGTGAGTTCTTCCTTGCGCAACCGGCGCGCAAGTTCCAGGCCGCTCATGCCCGGCAGCATCCAGTCGAGCAAGATCAGGTCCGGCACGCGCTCGGCGATCAGGTCTTGTGCTGCGCGCGCGTCCGCGGCGTGCGCCGGCTCCATTTCCGCCTTGCGCAGCGCGAACGCGACCATATCGCGGATGGCCGGTTCGTCTTCGACGATAAGAATGTATTTTTGCACGGGGGGCGTACGCCGCATGGCGCCAATTATGACAGTGGCGCGTATTCCAGCGGGAAATTGTTACGTCAGAATGACAGGGCAGCGCAAGTATCCGTGCCGCAAGCGGAAACGGCTGGCCCCGGCGTCTGGAACTTGCCCTGATCAGATGGCTTGATTTTGCGCCGGCGCAGCTCGAGCACGATCGGCGTCATCTCGGCGATGTGAGCATCGATGCGTGCGCGCTGGTAGTAATCCAGGTCGTGACGCTTGGCCAGTTCCTTGAGCTGGTTCAGGGCATCCTCGGCGCGGCCGTTTAGGTACGCCGCAGCGGCGTGCGATTCGCCTGCGCGCACCGGATCTCCGGCCAGTTCGCAAGCGCGGCCGAACACGGTATACAAATCCGGGTCCTCTTCGCTGTCGGTCATCTGTGGACGCAGCAGGTCTTGTGCCGCCTTGGCGCTGCTCTTGTCACCGCCGTGCAGCAGTGCTTGTGCATGTGCGAGCACGAGTGCGCGATTGTCGGGATATTCGATCTCCAGGGAGGCATAGCGCTTGAGCGCCGCGTCGCGCGCGCCGGACATAAGCTCGGTGTGGCCGAGCGCGAGCTGAAGCACGAGCTGGTTGACGTGTTCGCTGGCGAGCTTGATTGCGAGTTCGCGCGCTTTTGCGGTCTCGCCCGCGCGCACGAGCGCAAGCACTTGCCCGTAGCGGTTCGCGGTGCCGGCGAACGAGGGATCGTCGCGCGTATTGTCGGCGTAATACGTCACCACTTGCGTCGGCCGGTTGGACGCGAGCACGCGGGCGCGTTCGCGCATCAGTTCATAATAGCCTTCCGTGTGCGCGCGCTGCTGCGCGGGCGCATCCGCCGGTCGCGCGAGCGCTGCAGCCACCACGGATGGATTCGTCGTGCCGGGCAGGCTCAGCAGCGGCGAAACTCGCGGCGCGGAGGCTGCCGTGGTAGCGAGCACCGCGTCGCGCTGGCTTTCTTCCTTCTTCGCCGTGATCGCGCGTGCTTTCGCTTCACTGATGCGCTGCAGAGTCACCGGATGGTCCATCAGCAGCGCCGGTACGTCGTTTTCGTCGAAGCCGGGACGTAGCGCGCGCTGCATGCGCTCGAAGAAACCGGCCATTGCGTCGGGATCGAAATTCGCCCGCGCCAGCGTCTGGATGCCGATGCGGTCGGCTTCCGATTCGTCGGCGCGCGTGAAGTTGATCTGCATCTGCTGCATCAGGCCTTGCGCGGTGGCGATCGCGCCCATGTCGGCATTGCTCGTGCTGCCGGGACCCTGGTGCGAGGCGGCGACAATCGCGCCGACCATTGCCAGCACCATCAACGGTGCGTATTTCTGCTCGGCTTCCACCGCACGCACCAGATGCTGCTGGGTGACGTGCGAGATTTCGTGGGCGAGCACGGCGGCAAGTTCGCTCTCGCTCGTAGTCGTTGTGATCAGTCCTGCATTGATGCCGACGAACCCGCCGGGCAGTGCGAACGCATTGATCGCGTTGTCGCGCACAACGAAAAACGTGAACGGCTGGTTCGGCATAGGACTGTAGGCGACGAGCCGGTAGCCGAGCGTGTTGATGTAATCGGTAAGCAGCGCGTCGTCGAGCACCATGCTCTGGTTGCGCAGCTCGTGGAGCACGTAGAAACCATACTGGCGCTGTTCTTCGGGCGAGGCGATCGCGCCGGCGGAGCTGCCCATATCCGGCAGCTGCGTGTCGAGCGCGTGCGCAGGCGGGCCCGCGAGCACGCAGAGCAAGGCAAGGGCGGCGACCAGGAAAGCAGTACGCATAAGGATCTTCAAGAGCCGGCGCACGCAAGATAGCGCAGATGCCCGATGCCGGCCATTGTACGAGCGTTTGTGCTCAGCAGCGGTTAACAAAACGTGAGACGGCAGGCGGAAGACGCGGCTGGGAAGGCAAAGTATACTCGGGTTCCGAGCCCCGGACTTGCACCTTCAGCCCCGACAATGCCGAAAGTCGAAATGTATACAACCGCCAGCTGCGCTTACTGCATGGCGGCGAAAATGCTGCTCAAGCAGAAGGGCCTCGACTACACGGAGATCCGTGTGGACACCGATTTTGCCCGGCGCGAGGAAATGTTGCAGCGCGCGCACCGACGCACCGTGCCGCAGATCTTCATCAACGACCAGCACATCGGCGGCTTCGAGGAACTCGCGGCCGCCGCGAAGAGCGGCAAACTCGCACAATTAACAGGAACCGGCTCATGAGCGATCGCGTCAACGACTTCGTCGAATTCCGCAAGCGCATGAACGAGCGCATCCTCGCCGAGGACAACCAGGTCGTGCGGCGCTTCTTCGCGCTGGATACGCAAACCTACAAGGACGGCGCGCTGCCGGTGAAGACAAAGGAGATGCTCGGTCTCGTCGCCTCGCTCGTATTGCGCTGCGATGACTGCATCAGCTATCACATCGCCGAGTGCTGCAACGCCGGCGTGACGCGCGAGGAATTTTTCGAAGTGTTCAGCGTCGGGCTCGTGGTTGGCGGCTCAATCGTGATCCCGCATCTGCGCCGCGGCGTGGATTTTCTCGATCAGCTCGAGTCCGCCACAAAGTAACGTCTGAGTAGATCCCGCCGAGCGCAGGTGTTCAGAATGTTGCTAAGGCGTGACGCGCAACAAGTGAACAGCGGTGCGATCCGGGCGCTGGCCATCCATGCGCGTAAGCGCGACCGATGTGAAATTTTCCGTGGTGTCGCCAACGCGCAAGCTGCATAAGGTTGGCGGCCATTCCGGCTGCGCGGGTTCGCGGCTGCAGGTCAGCGTCACGTTGTTCGCGGTGTCGGCAAGTTCAAAATGCGCTGCATCGAGTGCGCGGAATTGATCGAGATGCAGGCGCTGCGGCGCAGCATCGACGCCATCGGCAACCAGCACCCAGTCGCCAGCCCAGGCGTGGCCATCGGTGCTGTCGACGAGCGGCAGGCGCACGAGGTCAAGCGTCTGCAGCTGCAGGTTCGCATCACTGTCGTGCGTGCGCGTGAGCCAGCCTCCGGCGTGCGCGGCGGAAGAGAATTCCAGATCCAGCGTCAATGCCGAATCGCCGTGAGGCGCGCTCGAGACCGGGCTGAACGGCGCGCTGCCGCCGGCCAGGCGCAGCAGCGGCAGATGGGCAATGTGGCCTGCATAAGGCGCGGCACCGAAGTACCACGTTGCTTGTCCGGAGTCGTCGTAACTGAGCAGCGCCACACTCAATTGACCGTCCTGCAATTCCAGGCTCAGCGTCGTACGGTTCGCGTCGCTGCCGTTGCTGGTCCACCAGAACCCGGTTTCGGGCGTAATCGCAGGCAGGTTCGGCAAGCTGCGGTCGAGCAGCGCAAACGCGCGCAATTTCGGCGTCGACTGCGCGCCGTCGGCAGCATAGAAACTGACGTGGTACACGCCGGGTGCGAGCGGGTGCCGCAAGGCCAGCGCCGGGTTGAGTTCGATCGAGAAGGGCGTCGCGCCGCGCTCGCACAGGCCGAGCACCGAACGCGCATCGATGCGCAGATCATGTGCGTCAAGCGCGATGTTCTCGAGCGTCGGCGGACACTGCGTCTGCCATTGTCCGCTGATCGTCAACGACCATGATGGCCCGATGTGTGCGGGCGCGCCCTCATGCGTCCGCACAGAAAATGCCATTTCATCGCCTGCGAACGCGCACGCTGCCCACGCCAGCGCGGTGGCGGCGAGCAGACGGGTGGTGAACTTCGGCGGCACTCCAGCGCGCATGCGGCAATCTTTTCTTGTTGAATCTGCGAGCTTACACGATAATTAGTGTTGCGTTTATTTCCTGTTAGGCCCCCAGAATGAGCAAGACCATAGCGGTCATCCGTGGCGACGGTATTGGCCCGGAGATCATGCACGCGACGTTGCGTGTGCTCGATGAACTCAAGGCCGGACTGGAATACGAATTCGTCGAAGCCGGACTCGCGGCACAGGAGAAATTCGGCGAACTGTTGCCGGCGGCCACGCTGGAAAGCATCGCCAAGCACCGCGTCGCGCTCAAGAGCCCGCTGACCACGCCGGTCGGCGGCGGTTTCGCCTCGCTCAACGTCGAATTGCGCAAGCGTTTCGACCTGTACGCCAACGTGCGCCCGGCGCTGACCATACCGGGCACGAAATCGCGCTACGAAAACATCGACATCATCACCGTACGCGAGAACACCGAAGGCGCGTACATCGGCGAAGGCCAGGCGCTTTCCGCTGACGGTGAAACCGCGACGCTGACGCAGCGCGTCACGCGCCGCGGCTCGGAGCGCATCGTGCGTTACGCGTTCGATCTCGCGCGCAGCGTCGGCCGCAAGAAAGTCACGGTCGTGCACAAGGCGAACATCCTCAAGTCGACCTCGGGCCTGTTCCTGAAAGTCGCGCGCGAGGTCGCGGCGAAATACCCCGACATCGTCTGCACCCAGATGATAGTGGACAACTGCTGCATGCAATTGGTGATGAACCCGTACCAGTTCGACGTCATCGTCACCACGAACCTGTTCGGCGACATCGTGTCGGATTTGTGCGCCGGCCTCGTCGGCGGTCTCGGCCTCGCGCCCGGCGCAAACATCGGCACCGAAGCGGCGATTTTCGAAGCGGTGCACGGTTCGGCGCCGGACATCGCCGGCAGAGGCATCGCCAATCCGTGCGCTTTGCTGCTTGCCGCCTGCCAGATGCTCGATCACCTTGCGTTGAACGTGCAGGCGCAGCGCCTGCGCATGGCGATTCGCGCCGCGGTTACGGCGAAGGATCGCACGACGCCTGACCTCGGCGGCAGCGGCAGCACCGAAACGTTCGCCGATGCAATCATCGAGCGCATTCGCAGCGCTTAGAGCCGCGCTGATCAGCGTGCCACTGAGCGGGTGTTCGACGCTCGGCTATTACGGCCATCTCGCCGGCGGCGAAATTTCGCTGCTCGCCGCGCGCGAACCGATCACCGAGATCATCGCGAATCCCGCGAGCGAGGCACAACTCAAGACGCGGCTGCAATTGGCCCAGGCCGCGCGCGAGTTCGCTTCGACGACCCTGCAGTTGCCGTGCAACCGCAGCTACACGAGTTATGCCGACCTCAAACGGCCATACGCGACGTGGAATGTGTTCGCCACGCCGGAGTTTTCCGTCGAGCCGCTACACCACTGTTTCCTGCTCGTCGGTTGTCTCGCGTATCGCGGCTACTTCAACCAGCGCAAAGCCGAAGATGCGGCAGCGCACCTGCGCGCACAGGGCTTGGAAACCTTTATTGGCGGCTCGTCGGCGTATTCCACGCTCGGCTGGTTCGCCGATCCGATCCTCAACACGATGTTGCGCAACGACGACGATGCGCTGGCGGGCACGATTTTCCACGAGCTTGCGCATCAGAAGTTGTACGTGAAGGGTGACACGCAGTTCAACGAGTCGTTCGCCACGTTCGTGCAGCGCGAAGGACTACGCCAATGGCATGCGGCGCACGGCGAGGTAGCGCGCGATGAGTCAGCGCCGCCGCGCGACAATCAATTCACGACGCTCGTGCTCGACTTGCGCGAGCGCCTGCGCACGTTATACGCGCGCAAGCTGGCGCCCGAGGTCACGCGTGCGCGCAAGCAGGACGAGATTGAGCAGTTCCGCCGCGACTACTCGCACTTGCGCGATACGCAGGGGCACGGCAAGAGTGACTACGACGGCTGGGTTAACACTGAAATCAATAACGCCAAACTCACGCCGTTCGGCATCTACGACGCCTGGGTGCCGGCGTTCGCTGCGTTGTACGCGCAGCATGACGGCGACTGGTCCGCGTTCTTCACCGCAGTGCGCACTCTTGCGCAACTCGATGCGAACGCGCGCGCGGCGGCGCTGCAGCGGCTGGCGCATTGAACGGCTTTCGTGGCGCAGCAGAACCGGTGAGATGGCGCAGACCGGCGCGCGCCAGCGCCGCAGGCTTCCGTTTCACGTATCCGGAATTACCCACGGCGCTCGCTGCGATCCTGCAGTGATCAGGCCGCCGGCCACAGCCAGCAGAACGTCGCCGCGGTGATGATCGCGTAGACGATGCCGTCGATGAAGTATTTCATCGACATTACCCAGGGCTGCCCGCGCCAGATCGAGCTCGGTATTTCTCCGAACGAATAGCCGAGCAAGGCGGCGACGCCGATGGTGTGAAACGCGACATGCGCATCCGGATGCGGCGGCAGCGCGTGCACGACGAGTCCGGCGCAAGCCACCGAGACGAGCAGGCAGAACACGAACCATTGGCCGAGCATCGGCCCCATGCTCATCGGCACGCTGGCGCGGATATTCACGTGCGCGACCGGGCCTTGCTTGAATTTTTCCTGCATCGCTGGATCCTTCATCGCTTCCGGACCCTTGCAGTACGGAATGGCGTACGTCGCCGGCCCGGTGGCGCCGCCTTTGCGGATCGCCGCGGCAACCTCGTCCTCATTTGCGAAGCCGTGATAATCCCGTGCGTGCCAGAACTTCAGCAGCATGTTGATCAAGGCGCTGGCGATAAACACGAATACGGCCGACAACACGATCGGCAACCACAGTTGAGCCATCATGACTATTTCTCCTTGGTTGATCCGCGCCGCAGTGTACGCAGGTTCGGGCAAAAACCTAGCGGCAGTGCGGAAAAATTGCCGCGACGGAAAGCGGCCTCACCGAGTCAGCACACATGCCGTGTCTGCGCTTGCAGTGCCGAAGTAGAATCGCCTATCAACCAGGAGAGGGCATATGAATTATCGAGGGAGTTGCCACTGCGGGCGCGTGGCATTCGATGTCGAGGGTACGATCGACAGCGCGATGTCCTGCAATTGTTCGATCTGCCAGCGCAAAGGCTCGTTACTTTGGTTCGTACCCCGAGCGCAGTTTCATCTGACTACGCCGGCCGAAAACGCGAGCACGTATACTTTCAACAGACACGCGATCAAGCACCGGTTCTGCCCCATTTGCGGTATTCACCCGTATGCCGAAGCGCACGATGCGAACGGCAATGAAATGGCTGCGATCAACATCCGCTGCATCGAGGGCGTCGATCTCGATGCCGTTCCGGTAAAAAAGTTCGATGGTCGGTCGCGATAGGCCCGTTGCTGGATGCGAGTGTTCTACCTCGCATGAGCGTCCTGACTTGAAGTCTGGCTCCATTTGGACCTTGGCGCTGCTCGCTAGTGCTAGGATGCAAGCCTGCTCGCAATGAGGACATCGTGATGCGTCGATACTATGGAAGGACAGCAATGCTGGCGACAGGTTGTGGCTTGCTTGCAGCAAACGCATCCGGGCAGGCGCTCGATCCGGTGTTTGCGAACAGTTTCGAATCGGGATTGATCGGCTTCGGTCCGCCGTTGAGTTCGGTCGCGGCCGGCGCGAGCAATGTGGCCACCGTATCTACGCCGCTGCAAGTAACCCTGTCCGATCCGGCCGTCGCACCCACATTCGTCGCGATTACGTCATCCGATCCGTCGCGGATCACGGTGAGCGGAGGCGGCGTCACGGTCAATACCGGACAGAGCAGCGCGGTCGTGCTCGTTGATGGCCTCGTCGCCAGCGTGACGCCAGTAGCGCTGTGGGCCACGTTGGGAAATACGCTCGGTGCTTCGGTGCTCGTCGAGGAAGCGCTGAATGAAACGGATGCTCCTGCCGAAGCGGATTATTGCATCGTGCAGTCGCCGACGTCGTTCAGCCTTTTCGCCGGAGCCGTGGCTCCGACGGTGTACGGTCGCCTCTACGAAGCCGGCGTCACCGACCCGGCAGGTGCTCCCACGGGCTGGGTCGCACAATTCGGCTACGGTCCGCAGGCGAACGATCCGCGCCTGCTGACCGGCTGGCAGTTCCTCGACGCGACCTACAATACCCAGTTCGGCAATGACGATGAATTCCAGGTCGATTTCACCGCGCCGCTGGTTCCCGGAAGCTATGCCTACACGTATCGCTTCAGCAACGACGCCGGCAGCAGCTGGACTTATTGCGACACCGACGGCGCAGGTTCCGGAGCCGGCCTGACGTTCGATACTGGGTCACTGGGCCAGATGACGGTGAATGATCCCTCCGCCGGACTGGTAATCAACGAAGTCGACTACGATCAAATCAATACCGATACCGCCGAGTTCATCGAGCTCTACAACGCCGGCGGCCTGACGATCGATCTGAGCACGCTCGCGCTGGTGCTGGTCAATGGTAATACCAATCTGGAATATTTCCGCGTCAGTCTGGCCAGCGCAGGCAGCATCACGCCGGGTCAGTACCTGGTCGTCAAATCCAGTACTGTCAGCGTGCCCGGGGGAACATTGACGATAGCGTTTCCTGCCGACACGAACCAGATTCAGAATGGCGCACCCGACGGCGTCGCGCTCGTCGATACCGCCTCGCAGCAACTGCTCGACGCACTGTCGTACGAAGGATCGATCACGGCGGCGGTGATCACGGGTTTCCCTGGAACCTACAATCTCGTCGAAGGCGCGGCCCTGTCGGTCGGTATTGCGGACAGCAACGTGGTTGTCGCCTCGCTGTCGCGCTTTCCCAATGGAGTCGACAGCAATGACGCGGCGACCGACTGGATTTACACGTCGACGCCAACGCCCGGCGCGAGCAACGTGAATACGCCGTAGCGTTTCGGCGCGCTGAGGATTTCGCTCGGCGCGCTATTGCAGGAGCAGACTCCACACCGGAATGTGGAACAGCCACTGGTGCACTCCGGCGATCAGGTACCAGAGCACAAGGGCCAAGCCCAGGCGCCACCAGCCGTACTCGGCGAACATGAAACTATTGCGGCCCTGCGCAATTGCCACGAAGGGCACTACCGAGGTGGCGCCCGCGTAGGCCGGCCAGTGTTGCGGGTCGCGTTTGGCGATCTTCGCATCGATGCTCGGCATGCCGGCGAGCGCGGTGATCAGGAACGCGCCGAAGAATACGACTGCGCCGAGCGTGCCGACCATGAGCAGATGCACGCCGGCCCAGATCGCGAACGACCACAGCATCGGATGCCGGGTGATGCGCAGGATGCCGCGCGCGGGCTGCGCATCGGCGAGCGCTTTCTCGCCAGCGACGCTGGTCGGATTACGCACTGTCGCCGAGCCAACGAACAGCACGAGCGCCGGCAGCATCAGCAGCATGCAGACGACGCGCAGCCAATGCGGCGACGCCCACAAGCCTTGCACCACACCCGCGGAGTGATAGCTCGAGGCGAGCCAGTAGATGAGCGCGAAAGACGCGACCACGAACCCGCCGCGGAACGGGCCTTCGCCGATCGCGCGCACGATTGCGCCGCGCAGGCGTGTACCGGCGACACCGATGTGTACGCCAATCCAGGCGAGGGAGGCGAGGATCAGCGAGATAAAGCCACCGGACATGAGAGTTACTCAGTCCTCTTCCACCTTCGGCTTGTAGGCTTCGGTAAGGTGCTTCTGCACCTGCGGGGGCACCGTGTCGTAGTGACTGAACTCGATCGCGTAGCGGCCTTGGCCCCCGGTCATCGATTTCAGCTCGGTCTGGTAGTCGACGACTTCGGCCAGCGGCACCTGCGCCTTGATCACGAGTTCGCCGCCGCGCAATGAATCCGTGCCGTTGATGCGCGCGCGCTTGCTGGCCAGGCCGCCGGTGACATCGCCCATGTGCGAATCCGGCACAAACACTTCCAGATTGACGATCGGTTCGAGCAATTGCGGATGCGCTTTCGTGATCGCGTCGAGGAAGGCTTTCTTGCCGGCACTGACGAACGCGATTTCCTTCGAGTCGACCGGATGATACTTGCCGTCGTAGACGATGACGCGCACGTCCTGCATCTGGTAGCCGGCGACAGCGCCGTGCTCGAGCACCTGGCGCACGCCTTTCTCGACCGCGGGGATGAACTGGGTCGGGATCGTGCCGCCCTTCACTGCATCGACGAATTCGAAGCCGGCGCCGCGCGCGAGTGGCTCAACGCGCAGGAATACTTCGCCGAACTGGCCGGCACCGCCGGTCTGCTTCTTGTGGCGATGATGGCCCTCGGCTTTTGCGCCGACGGTTTCGCGATAGGCGATCTTAGGCGGCCGCGTTTTCACCTCGACACCGTAGCGCTCCTTCATGCGCTCCAGCATCAGCTTCAGGTGCAGATCCGACACGCCGCGCACGACCGATTCGTTGAGTTCCTTGTTGTGCTCGTAGCGGAAACACGGGTCTTCCTCGCTGAGCTTGTGCAGCGATTGCGCGAGCTTTTGTTCCTGGCCCTTGTGCGCGGGTTCCACGGCAAGACCGAACATCGGTTGTGGATAATCCAGCGGCTGCAGATGGATCTGATCCTCGTCGTGCGAATCGTGCAGGATCGCGTCGAAATGGATCTCCTCGATTTTCGCCACCGCGGCGATGTCGCCGGGGATCGCGTGATCGATCTCGATATGGTCCTTGCCCTTGAGCTTGAACAGATGGCCGACCTTGAACGGTTTCTTGCCATCGTCGATGAGCAGCTGCGTGTCTTTTTTCACCGTGCCCTGATAGACGCGGAATACGCTGAGCTTGCCGACGAACGGATCGTTGACGATCTTGAACACGTCGGCGATGACGTGCTGTTTCGGGTCGGGCTGGGCCTGGATCGGCGTCGCGTTCGCGCCACTGCCCTTGACGAACGGCGGCGGATTGCCCTCCATCGGATTCGGCAGCAGTTTCTCGATCAGGTTCAGCAATTCCTTCACGCCGGCACCGGTGCGCGCCGAGACGAAACACACCGGCACCAGATGGCCTTCGCGCAGGCATTGCTCGAATGCATCGTGCAGTTCCGTGCCGGACAGGCCTTCTTCGCCTTTGTCGAGGAAATGATCCATCACGGTTTCGTTGATCTCGACGACCTGGTCGATGATGCGCTGGTGCGCTTCAGCCACCGACGAGAAATCGGCTACGCCTTGCGGTTTGAAGAAGCAGTCGACGACGCTCTTGCCGTCCTGCGCGGGCAGGTTGATCGGCAGACATTCCGGGCCGAACGTATCGCGCAGCTGTTCGACCAGCGCGCGACAATTGCCCCCGTCGATCTTGTTGACGATCAGCAGACGCGCGAGACCGCGTCCCTTGGCGTAATCCATCATGCGCAGCGCGCCGTGCTCGATGCCGTTATGCGCATTGACGACAATCGCTACCGTCTCCACGGCGGCAAGCGCGGTCAAGGTGGGGCCGCGGAAGTCGGCGGCGCCAGGAGTATCGATCAGATTGACGTGACAATCGCCGTGATCGATCGAGGCGATCACCGTGTTTAGCGACTGCTTGCGCTCTTTTTCCTGCGGGTCATAGTCGGAAACCGTGGTGCCGCGCTCGACGGAGCCGGGGGTACCGATCACGCCGCCCGCGTGCAGCAGGGCCTCGAACAGCGTGGTCTTGCCCGCGGCGGTGTGGCCGACGAGCGCGATGTTTCGGATGCCTTCGGTGGTGTAAGCCATGACCGCCTTCTCCTTGTCCGTTGGCGTTGCGCCGGGACTGGCAAGCGTTCTCCTTTCCGCCGGGCGCGTCAAGCGGCGCTGCGACAGTTTTCGTCGGGCCTCAGCTGGGCATTCTTGGCCATAACGCCGAACTTTGCTCCTGCATTTTCGACCCACAGGGATGTGGGAAGTGCCCGCAGGTGCCGGGGGAGCACCGGCGGGCCGGCGTACCGTCCGTCCATGGATATCGCCGGAAATTGCTCCTGCATTTCCGGCATACCGGCCGTCCATGGCCATCGCCGGAAAATGCTCCTGCATTTCCGGCATACCGGCCGTCCATGGCCAGCGCCGGAAAATGCTCCTGCATTTC
>Ga0163163_10000171_pt1 | contig 68136 bp, 67 predicted proteins | sample S65metaG_FD_119766 | JGI IMG/M metagenome (GOLD analysis project Ga0163163, IMG submission 119766) | Switchgrass rhizosphere microbial communities from Kellogg Biological Station, Michigan, USA - S6-5 metaG | ecosystem: Host-associated > Plants > Roots > Rhizosphere > Soil | place: USA...
CGGGCAAGCCAGCCAAAGTCGCGCTCATCGCGATCGCACGCCAACTCCTGAGCATCCTCAACGCGATCGTCCGGACACAACAACCCTGGGCGCCCACGCTTGACTCACAACACCGTTAGCTGTTTTGTACCTCACCCCATGCATTTGAGTGAATTGACTGTTTCGAGAACTTCGTTTTCGTAGGAAACCCGCATCGGAGCCGCTGATTTGATACTTGGCCACCGACTGCAGGAACGACGAGGCGAGCGGAGCCGCTTGCGGTGGATAGAGCTGCGTTAACGAGCGATACGCGGCGCCGATTGCTGCGGCGACCGGCGATGCTCCAACCGGCGGGGCAAGTGTCGATGCGTAGCGGGGGAACTCGCGTGTGACGGCGTTCACGGCGTCGTTGATCGATACGGCAACGATCGTAATGGGCCGCCTTCCCGATCATGGCGGTCCGTATCTCACGCGCGTGTCAGTCGCACGGCGCCGAAGCGGTCAGTCTTGCCACCCGTCACATCATCAATCGTCAGTTCCCAGGTGTCGGTCAGCGGATCATATCGAAAGGTGGTGTGCATCGACTCGCGCGCCGACAGAATGATCACGAGCGGTATCGAATTGCCAGCCTTCTTGCCGCGCGCGAGCCCGTGGGCGGAAAAATCCCAAACCGCCGTGTTGTCCAACCACAGACAGCCGTACTCATTCGTCTTGGCGTCCCACCCGATGAGCACGATCGCCTCGTAGGCCGGCACGCCCGTCGCGTCCTTCTCACGCGAGACTTCGTGAAACTGGAGGTATTCGCGCTTGAGCAGCCACGTCGCGTCGACATCATGCGTGATGGGCTTGCCGCCAAGCGTGCCAGTCATGACCCAATGACCGGCGAGCTGGCCCAGCAGCGCGATGGGCGTGGTATCCGCCGATGACTGTTGCGCGTGACCGGGCGTGACCGCGAGCACGAGAATGATGGCCAACGTCATCGTTCGCATAGCCTGCTCCTTCGATCGCCCAATCTACTTCAGGCGGCGCCGCGATCTGGCGTCAGCGATCCGCGGCGAGGCGCCACGGATCACAAGCCACAGCACGAACGCGATCTCGCCGATACATGCCGTGAATCGCTCGTATCGAAAATATTTGGGGGCGGACCTTGACAATAATCGCGGAGCGTTGCGCTCACACGTCGAGTGCCCGTGTGCCGAGCCATTTCACCTTCTCCGGGTCACGATGATCAAAGAAACTACTGGTCCCGGTGTCCAATGTCGCGATGGCAGCGACGTCATCCGTGCCTAATTCAAAGTCGAGCACATTGAAATTCTCCACCATGCGGGCCTTGCGAACCGACTTCGAGAGGACCACAATGCCGCGTTGCGACAGCCAACGGAGAATCACTTGGGCTACGCTTTTCTTGTATTTTGTTGCGATGGTCTTCAAGGTTGAATTCTCGAAAATCTGATTCCGTCCCTCCGCAAACGGCGCCCATGCCTCGGGCTGAACATGATTGGCCTCCAGGAACTGTTGGGTGTCACGTTGCTGAAGAAACGGATTGACTTCGATCTGGTTGACTGCCGGCGGCACCTTGTTGTGCAGCATGAGATCCATGATTCGGTCAGACTGAAAATTGGCAACGCCGATCGCCCTCGCTTTGCCGGCGCTGTACAGCTCTTCCATTGCGCGCCACTCCCCGTACACGTCGCCAAAGGGCTGATGAATGAGATACAGGTCGATATAGTCCAGTTGCAGGCGCCTCAAGGACCGGTCAAAGGCCGCCAGTGTGCCGGCGTAGCCGTCTTTCTGAATCCACAGTTTCGTGGTGACAAACAGCTGTTCGCGGGCGATTCCGCTCCGCCGAATCCCTCGACCAACCGCATCCTCATTGAGATAGGACGCGGCCGTGTCAATCAGGCGATAACCGGTGTCAATGGCGTCGACGACGCTCTGTTCGCATACTGCCGCATCGGTAATCTGGAACACGCCAAAGCCGAGAAGAGGAATAGCGACGCCATTGTTCAGCGTGACGTGTTGCATGCGTCGACGTTGCTTCAATACGCGAACGTGCCGACAAACCCGGAGCGCTTATTCGGGTCGCTCCACCTCGTGCCGAGCATCGGGCCGCTGAAGGCATTCTCGACGGTGGCGCCCATGTCGGCGCGTTCCACTGTCGCGAGTGGGCCGAACCACTGCTTGTTGCCGCAGGTGACGTCGTGATCCATGTGCTTCTCGACCACGAGACGCACACCCTCGGTCGAAACACGGACGTCGTGTGCGTTGTCCACGAATTCAATGCTGACGGCCTTCACGGCAACCACGTCGTTCACGGTCCCCTTCGAGAGGCGCGTGGCCAGAGCGACCAGGGCATCGCGTTGCGTATCGGTGGCCCGCTTGTCGACGAAGAGCGCGGCTTTCGTTCTGGCCGGCTCACCGCCGATTTCGTGAATGCTCAGGTTTGCGTCACCGACGACGGCGGCGACGATCGCCAGACCATCCAAAGTCACGCCGTTGAACCCGCCTTGCCCGACCTTCCAGGCAAGCAGCGCTTCCCGGCCGGTCGTGGCGGCCTCGCCATTGACGACGCAGGCGCCGGCGAACACCTCAGACGTCCGCGCTTCGACGTAGGTCCCGGCAATCGTCGGGCCTCGCGCCGAGAGACCCGCTATCGCAGACGCCATCACCACGACTGAGACAACCAGCTTCTTCATGACAGATCTCCTTGCTGTTCCAAATCGTCAGTGACGGCAGCAGCCGCGGTCGCCGCGACACAGATCGGGACGCACCGGTTCGCGATCCGGGCCGAAACCCGTTTGTGTCGTCGTGCACCAGTACGCCGATCCTTCATAGGGATCGTAAAACGTCGCTTCGTCAGGATCCACGATCGACTGAACGTACATGCCCTTCGTGCGAAGGTGCAGGCAATGCACGCCGACGATGATCTTGGGCGAGTTCAGTGCGTCCATGGCAACTCCTGTTGAGCCGACTAGACGGTCGGCAGGCCGGCGGCCCGCAAGATCGCTCGCTTGACGGCCGTCTTCGCCACCTGAATCTTGTAGCCATTCCGAGCGAGCGGCCGCGCGCCTTGTACGGCGGCCTCCGCCGCGGCGGTCGCCGTTTCCTCAGACATGGTGCGGCCGGCGAGCGCCTGCTCGGCCGCCTGCGATCGCCACGGAATCGGCGCCACGGCGCCCATCACGACACGGGCGCCCTGAATCGTCGTTCCGGACATCGTCAGCAAAACAGTTGCGAACGCGATCGGCCAGTCGTGTGAAGCCTTGTAGCGAACTTCGTAGTGGCCGCTCTTGACCGCTCCGGGTGGCGGCAGGATCACGTGCGTCAGGAGCTCGTTCGGCGCCAGCACGTTCTCGACGCGCACGTTGACCCTCGGCGATGTGAAGTAGTCCGCCGCTGGCACCAACCGTTCGCCGTTCGGCCCAATCACTCTGAACGTCGCGCCGTAGGCCACGAATGGCACCGCCAGGCTCGACGGGTGCACGATGTAGCTCGGTCCACCGCCGAAAATGGCGTGGAATTGATTCTCGCCCGTGATCGAAAAACACGTGTCGCCGCCCTTCTTGAGGCAGACGAACTCTTCATTCCGGAAATACCAGCAGCGCGGGCGCTGATTGAGATTCCCACCGACCGTGCCCTGATTGCGGATTTGCGGCGTGCCAATCTCGATCGCCGCGGCGGTCACGGCCGGATACATGCGCGCCACGTCGGCGTGCTCCGCGAGGTCTGCGATCTTCAACGCGGCACCGAGGCGCAGTCCGTTGTTTTCGCGCGTCACCGTTGCCGCCAGCGCATTCTTGACGTTCACGACCCGGTCTGGCTGCGTGATGTAGTCCTTGAGGCGCGCGAGCAAGTCCTGACCGCCGCCGATTGGTAGCGTCTTTTCGAACTCCGATCCCAATGCGGCGACCGCGTCCTTCTCGGTGGTTGGATTGACGTAAGAAAATGCCTTCATAGATTCATCTCTTCCGGTGCTAGGTCGCGGACTTCGCGGCAGCCATCGCCTGAAGAATCCGAGCCGGTGTCAGCGGCAGGCTCCGCACCGTCGCGCCGATGGCGTTACGTACCGCCAGCGCGATCGCGGCCGCGGTTGGAACAGTGGGGGGTTCGCCCAGGCCGATGACGCCGCGAGCCGGCTGATCTTTCAAGCGCAGATCGATGCGGGGAATGTCGGACATGCCGGCGAGCAGGTACCACTCCATGTTGGGATTCACCATCTGCCCGGTGTTCCGATCGAGGATCCGGTCCTCGAACATGGCGAAGTTGATCGAGCCGACGATGCCGCCGTAGCACTGACTCTCGGCCGTGAGCCGGCTCACGACCAATCCGCAGTCTTGCACAGCGAGAATTCTGACGAGCTTGACGATGCCGGTCTCGATGTCCACCGAGACTTCCGCGAACTGCACGCCGCTCGTCGTCACCGACGACAGGCCAGACACCCAATCGCCATCGACCGCGATCGGTTGCGGACCGATCTGTTTGCACGCGTCTACCCACGACAGCCCGCGCGACGGCGTGTCGCGAACGTGAATACGCCCGCTGGCGGCGACCAGCGATGCCGCATCGGTGTTGAGCACCGGCGCCACCTTTTCCTTCAACAGATCGAGCGCTTTGATGGCCGAAACGCGAATGGAGGGACTGATGCTCGCGGCGGTCGTGCTGCCGCCGGACACGGGTCCCACACCGTACAGCGTGTCCCCGATTTGTGGCGTGATCTGGGCCGGCTGCAGGCCAAGCGAATCCGCCGCGATGGCGGCAACGACCGTCCGGGTGCCGGTGCCGAGGTCCTGCGTGGCGACGCGCATGAGGACGCTGCCATCCGACGAGATCTCACAGTGTGATTGCGCCGGCCCTCGACCGCCGCCGCCCCATGTGCCGACGGCGACGCCCATCCCGGTCTTGATCGGTCCGAGTGTTCGATCGCCGGTCGCGTGACGCCGGCTCCAACCGAATTCCGCGGCGCCCTCCAGCAAGTACGGGCGCCACATCGCGTTTGGCGCCTCCGGCGGCAGGTTTTTGATTCGGAACTCGACCGGATCCATGTTCACCTTGTCCGCCAGCTCGTCCATCATGATTTCCGTGAGGAACGATCCCTGCGGATGGCCCGGCGCTCGCATCGGCCGCTGCTGTCCGGTGTTGGTGAAGACATCCTTGTGGACGCGGCGCCGATTGGCTACCTGATAGATGTAGGGCAGTGGGAAGCCCGCCGCGGCGCCCGCGCCACCAGTTCCCCACGACTCGGCGTCGAACGCCGTGACGATGCCCTCGGCCGAGACGCCGGCTTTGATCTTCGCTGCCGCTGACGGCCGATTGCCGGTATTGAGATGCTCCTCTTTGCGATCGAGCATCAGCTTCACCGGCACGCCCGCCTGTTTCGCCATGCGCGCACACATGAGGCCTTCCGCGCCTACCGTCGATGCCTTACTGCCGAAGCCGCCACCCATGTACTGGCAAATGACGCGCACGTTGGCGGCGGGAATATTCAGCGCCGCCGCGAAATTGTCGCGGGCGCCGCTGACCCCTTGGGTAGAAATCCAAGCCGTCAGCTTGTCACCATCCCATTCGCACACCGTGCCATGCGATTCCATGCAGGCGTGCGTAATGACCTGCGTCTCATACGTCTCCTCAATCGTGTGGGCCGCCGCCGCAAACCCCGCGGCGAGGTCGCCGACCTGTTGCGTTTGCCCGGCGCGGACGTTGCCACCAGTGAACACGTCGGGCGCTGAACCGCTGAGCGCTCGATCCACGACGGTGAGGTGCGGCAATACCTCGTACTGCACGACGATGAGTCGCGCGGCGTCGATGGCACGCTCTTCGGTGTCGGCCGCGACTGCGGCGACTTCATCGCCCTGAAACATGACCAGGCTGTCGCGCGCGCTCGCCGGGTCGCGCCAGGGCAGCGCGACCTTCACGCCCGGCGCGCGCAACGCCGCCGCCAGGTCGATCGACACGACACGCGCCCGCGGGTGCGGCGACCGGACGATGCGGCCGTACAGCATGCCCGGACGGCTGATGTCGAACGTGTACTTCGCCCGGCCCGTGACTTTGTCCGGCCCGTCGACACGCTTGACGCTGGTGCCGATGACGGTCGGCGTGGCCGGCCAGTTGAACTTGGGATCCGCCGGCACCGGTGGCGGTCCACCGCGGCCCTGCTGCACGGCGGGGTCCAGGAAGTCAGCCACGCGGCACCCCCTTCACGCTCGACACCGCCTCGAGAATCCGCGAGAACGTTCCGCACCGGCAGATGTTGCCGTCGAGGCCCTTCTTGATTTGATCCGGCGTCGGATTCGGGTTCCTTTCAAGCAAGCCCACGCTCGCCATGATGAATCCCGGTGTGCAGAAGCCGCACATGAGCGCGTCATGTTCGACAAAGGCCTGTTGGACAGGGTGCAGCGTGTTGCCGTTCGCCAGTCCATCGACGGTGCGGATTGGTTTGCCTTGCACTTCGATGGCAAGCGTCGAACATGAGTACACCGGTCGACCATCGACGAGCATCGTGCAAGCGCCGCACGCCCCGCGGTCACATCCGCGCTTGTTGCCTGTGAGATCCGCACGCATCCGGAGCGCGTCGAGCAGGGTGACCCGCGGCTCGATCGTCAGGTTGACCGCGCGGCCATTGACAGTGAGACGCACGGGCACGGCACCGGGCCCGACGGCGGCCGGTCCTGTTTGGGTCTCTGCTTCGAGCGGATTGACGACTGTCGCCGCGAGGCCGACGACGCCGGTGGACTTCAGGAAGTTGCGTCGGCTGAGGTTGATGCCGTCTGGAGCATCGTCTTTCGAGGCCATCGGTTCCCTCTGTGCAATGCCGTTGAACGGTTCAGATTGCTAGATCTCCACGATACTCCAAGGCCCTGGTCCAGGACTTGCCTAATGCTCCAGGAACGAAGGGCAAATGGTGGGGCTGTTTCGGAGGGTTTGGCAAACGACGAACAACCGCAGCGCTTCGACGTGACGATTCGCTGGCAGATAATGGGATCGTTCTTCGCATGACGCAAGCGAACCGCCTCCGCGCTCTGACGCCCTCTGAAACGGCGAACCCGCCGCTATCATGCCACACGCGCTGCAAGAACCTCGTGCGACGCCGAGAAGCGTCGATGAGCGAGCGCAAGAGGACGCTCGCGGTTGTTTAACGGAGGCCGAACCGAATCAGTTGGCCGAAGGTTTTTCCATGTGCGTAATGACGTACCCGTCCACGACTGCCTTCTGCGGTTCCATTCTCAAACCCAGCTTCTTGAACATCTCAAACACCGTGGGCCTGTCGGATGACGGATCCGACGTCGCGTCCATCGGCAGCCAGCCATCCGTTTCGAAGCGATAAAGTCCCTCAATGCCGGTTCTATCGAGCAACGGGCGGTCCGTCCAGTTCTCGACAAAGGCCACGAGGTCCGACATATTTGCCGCCCTCGCACGGAGTCCGCGTCCCATCCCTCCGGCAAAGGCGTGGCAGCGATCCGGCATGGGGGTAGAAGGAATTTGCGGCCCGAGAGGATCTGGCGACGCTTCCGGACAGTCTTTCTCATCGATGTCCGCGCGTTGCAGCCTCGGGCCTCCCTTTGCCACCAGCAACGCGTACACCGGCCTTTCTTTCGACTCGCGGCGAATCACCAGCTTGAAGCGATCAACTAACAGCGCCTGAACCATCGCTCTCACGCGATCGTCGCGAGCCTGGACCGACAAGCCAGGCGGCATCACGCTTGTCGCTTCGATGTCGTAAATTGCCCCGCGGGCCCAATCCGGAGTACCGGCCACCCTCACGCTTTGATTGAACGGAAGTTTGTAAGCGTACGAAACCAGAATCATCAGCGGAAATCTGGAAACAAACCTTCCGCCCGGGAGAGCCGTCGGCGGCACCAACGTGTTGCGGTCCGTTCCTCCGACATGCAGTCTCACCGACGCCACCTCAAATGTTGCTGCAGCGCCGTTCACCGAGGACGATTGCGCGGCAGCTGGCGGACTGCCTGCGACGATTCGCAAGGGCGATACCACCGCGATGAGCGCGGCGGCGGCCGCACTCATCAACAGCGTGACGATCGCGCTCGCGCGTCCACGGGCCTGCCCCCGATCCAGAAGTGCGCCAACGCGGATGGCGAGATCGCTGCGGTTCGCCATCGCCAGCATCAGTTGATGCCTCCGGCCCGAGAGCCGCTTAGCCAGTTCAACGAGCTGGCTCGCGTACGCGTCGGCGTCGGCGTTGATCAGCACCGCATCATCGCACGCGCGCTCCGCTTCGAGCGCAAGCTGTCGCCGTGCCATCCACACGAGCGGGTGGAACCAATAGACGGCGACGACGACACGAACGACGCACATCGTGAGCCAGTCCCAGCGCCGCACGTGCTCGAGTTCATGCACGAGCGCGCGTGTCAGCTCGTCCGCCGGCCAGCTCTCGACGTCGATCGGCAAGATAATCGCGGGGGCCCACAGGCCGCACGTCATGGGACCCAACACTCGCTCGTGAAGCAACACATCAATGCGTGAAGCCCGCGGACCTTGTGCGCCGATCGCATCGACGAGGGCGCGCCCGCCGCGCAGCGGAATCGCCGATCGCCGCAATGCGCGCACCTGCCAAAAGCCAACCGCGACGGATGCGGCAACCGCAGCGATGCCGGCGAGCCAGACCACCAGCAAGGCCGACGTTGCGGACAACACAAGGGTGGGCCCTTCCGTCGGGCCCGCCGGACTCCTGTACGTGGTCGTGACAGCAGCTGCAGTGGCAGTGCCCGTCTCGTGTTCTTCAAACGGAGGCGACATCTCACGGGCACTGGTGGAGATCGGCAGTGCGACCTCGCGCGTCGGAACCAGCAGAGAGGCGGCCGGGAATCCAAGGAGCGCTGCAAAGGCCGTGACCAGGAGCATATGGCGCGATGCGGCGCGCGCCTTGTATGCGAGCCGTGAAATGGTCAGGGCGAACGCAAGGGTGACCGTCACCCCTAGGAGGACTGAGACGACCGCCGATCCAATCATGATCGCTTCCTCTCTTTGCGCACCCGCTCAATTTCTGCGGTCAGCGCCTCAAATTCGTCGTCACTGAACGACGACTCCGCGACGAGCGCCGTCATCATCCGCGCGAGCGACCCACCGAAGAAGGTGTCGAGGTACTGCCGGAGGGCGGTCTTTTTCGCGACCGCGGGTGGCGTCGTTACGGAGTAGATGTGCCGGTTCGCTTCGGCCTGATGCCGCAGTACACCCTTCTTTTCGAGCCGCGCCACCATGACGCGGACGGACGAAGCACTCGGCGGATCGATCAGTCGCGAGCGGATGTCTTCAGCGGAGGCGCGATTGCCGAGCGCGAAGACCGCCGCGACGATCTCGCGCTCGCGACGCGCGAGGAGTTCAGAACGGTGCCGGAGCGACATTTGTCGCATCTTAAGAGCGACATATGTCGCTTGTCAAGTCGCAGTGCGACCACCCGCTCGCCAGGCAGGGCGGCAGCCTTTCGGGAGTCCCCGTTGACCGTTCACCCCGCGCCTTGCGCCATCGCTCCTGCGGTAGCGGCGGCGGGTGCACGTTCGTCATGAGATAGATTTAGTCTCTTGGCGAGCAATCAACGAAGTTCACATGGAGCGTGAATGACCAAAGCGATTCCAGCAGCGCTGCACCACACCTGTTTTCTCGTTCGCGACTTGGAAGGAACCGCCCAGCGGCTTTCGGATGCCCTCGGAATTGGTCCGTGGAACATCTGGACCATCACACCGGCGGAGTGTACGGTCCGCGGCCAGGTGAGTCCCTTTTCGTTCCGTGTCGCGTTGGCGACCGTCGGGGGAGGGACCTACGAACTCATCACGCCTCACAGCGGTCGAAGCATTTTCGACGAGCACCTGGAAACGCACGGTGAGAGCTTCCATCACACCTGTTTCATCTACCCAAGTCTGGCGGCCGTGCGCGAGGCCAAGGCCGAGCTTGGACGACAGGGGCGCGAGCTGGTTCTTGAGGCCAGCAGTGGCGACGTGTTCGAATTTTCGTATTTCCGGTTCCCGGAGATCGGCTCGCTTGTCGAGGTCCTGTACCTCGACCCGGCGAAACTACCGGCGCCCGAAGGGGTCATTCGCCCTCCGGCTTAGCGGCGGCTTCACGACGAGTTCGTCCGAGAACGGACGGACCATCGTCGACGCTGGGGACTATCCTCGGCCAGATCCGAAGTCTCCTCTTGACACGTCGCGAGTGATGGGAGTTAATGCGTCCCTCCCCAGATTCATGGGCGCGAGCCCTATCGATTGGAGCGAGAGCAATGGCAAAAAAGGCGAAGCGCTCAGTGCGAGGCTCCACAAGACTCCAGGGCCGAGTGACGAAGGCTGACATTGATCGGTTGCTCAAGTCTGCACAGATCGAAGGGGTCAGGCTCGTCGAGTATTTTCCGAAGGGCATCCCCGCACCGGACGGGAGCTGGGGCGTGTGGCACGTCAGACCCGGTCGGCTCGGCGCGCTCCTCGATACGATTTTCAAGAACCGCGTCTCTCCCGGCGTGGTCATCTTCCCGAAGGGCATCCCCTGGCCAGAGATCTTCGAGGTGACGTTCGAATTGGGGACAGCCCGTACTCCGTCACATTGATCCTGGCTCGACAGCGCAGAGTGTTCCCGCGGTAGGGGCGAGTCGCGGTATGGGTGGCGAGGCGAGTGGATCCGTTACACGATCTGTCGCGCCGGAAGAGCACCACCCGACCGCGGCGCCCCCGACCGGTCGGTACCGAATCCTTCAGGTTCATCCCAGTCGATTCTGCAACCTGACCTGTCGCCACTGCTACTCCGAATCGAGTCCGACGGAGCGCAGCGCCATCGACGTTTCCGTTCTCTCGGCGGCGATCTCGGATGCGGCCGCGCTGGGCTACTCCACGCTCGCGATCTCTGGCGGGGAGCCATTCCTGTACTCGGGCCTCGCGACGATGCTTCAGACCGCGCGCGCTCAGGGTATGACGGCAACGGTCACCACGAACGGCACAGTGTTCACGGAGCGGCGGGTCGCACAGGTCCAGGGCCTCGTCGACCTGATCGCGATCAGCCTCGATGGAGTCCCGAGCTCGCACAACCTGATGCGGGGCTCACCTCGCGCCTTCGAATCCATGTCCGCCCGGCTAGACTTGCTTCGGCAGGCGCACATCCCGTTTGGGTTTATCTTCACGCTGACGCTCCACAATGTTCACGAGCTTGCCTGGGTGGTGGAGTTTGCCGACGCGCAGGGTGCGAAGTTGATCCAGGTGCATCCCCTGGAGGAAACGGGGCGGGCCGCGTCGACTCTGGTCGGCAGTCGGCCGGACGCGGTGGAGTGTGGGTACGCCTTCCTTGAAGTGATTCAACTGCAAGAGAGAGTGGGAAGCCGAGTCAAGATCCAACTCGATCTGACCACTGGCACCAGGATGGTTTGCGAGCGCGACAGCGCATCGAGCGTCGGTGCCGCTGAGGACACCGTCGCGTCTTTCTCGGATCTGGTTTCACCGCTGGTCCTCGAAGCCGATGGAACGGCGGTGCCGCTTACGTACGGTTTTCCTCGAAGCTACGCGCTGGGCAATATCCATCGCGAGCCCCTGCTCTCGCTCGCGCCGCACTGGTTACGGACGCGTGCTCGGAGTTTTCAACAAGTGTGCGATCGCGTGCAGCGTCGCCTTGGAAATCGTAAGCACGTCGCGATGGTCAACTGGTATGAGATGGTGGCAGCCGCGGCAGCCAAAGCGCCAGGTGCCCATGCCGCCGATCGCGACTCGCCCTCGCGCCGCACTTGAACCCGGCGTGGCCGCCGGGCTTGACGCCCCGCCTCAACCGAGCGGATCATCTTGCAGCATCCCCCAATCTGCGACATCGGCGACTTGCCTCTGGCGCTCGCTGGGGGTTTCTGAAGGGAAGGGCATATGCGTGGCAGGATCTGGGTTCTCGTTGCTGGGATCATCGTGAGTGGGCTGGTCATGAGGAGTCCGTTGAGCTCGGTGCTGGTCGCCCAGGGCGAGACGTTTTCGGCCACGGCCACCGTGAAGACGGCGGCCGGGGCGCAGGCCACCGCGCCGGTCGTCGTCGTCGTGACGCGTCCGACCAGCGACGCGGAACGCGCAAAGGTGGTCGACGCGTTGAAGAAAGGCGGCACGGCGGCCGTTGTGCAGGCACTCAAGGCGATGCCTGATGCCGGCTACATCGAACTCGGCGGGACGAAGACGACCGTGAAGTACGCCTACATCCGACCGACCAGTGGCGGCCGGCTGGTGACGGTGGTCGCACCCGCACCGATCGCGCATCTCGGCGCAGGATTGCCTGACGCCCAACCCAAGGCCGGATTCGATCTCGCGCTCGCCGCACTCGAGGTCAAGGACACCGGCGCCGGGTCGGGCGAGCTCGCACCCGCCGCGAAGGTCAAGATCAACGACGCTGGTGCGCTTCAGACGGAAGACTACGGCGCGACGGCCGTCATGCTGACCAACGTCCGGGTCAAGAAGTAAGTCGTCGCGGTTTATTGCGAGGAGTTTGCGTTGGGCCCGGACGAAGTCGCCTCAGCGAACCTCTCGCGTTACGACGCGCTGCTGCGCATCTCGAAGACGCTGTCTGGCCATAAGACGATGGCCGAGCTCTTCGGGGTGCTGGCCGATCAACTGCACGCGATCGTCCCCTTCGACTATCTGGCCCTTCTTCTGCACGACGAACCGACGAGCGAAATGCGGCTCGTCGTGCTGGAGCCTCCCGACATCATGCCGCCGTTCACTTCGGTGCCGCTTGCCGACCAGGGTCCGGCGGCCGTGGTCTGGGAGACGCAGCAGGGAAGCGTGATGGTGATCCCGGACGAGGGCCGGTTGCCGCCGGGTCCCGCGTTCCTCCGGAGCCAGGGGCGAAAGGTGGCGTGCTGGCTTCCGCTGACGACCGCGCATCGGCGCGTCGGCGTCCTGGCGTTCGGCAGCCGTTCTCCGGTGCCGTACACCGACGACATCGCCGCGTTCATGGCTCAAATCGCGGCCGTTGTGGCGATTGCCGTGGACAACGGCATCAACTGGGAGCAAGCGCAACGGTACGAGCGCGATCTTCTCGAGGAGCGGGACCGTCTACGGTTCCTGCTCGACGTCAACAACCTGCTCGTCTCACATCTCGACCACCGGTCGCTGCTCGAAGCGATCTGTGAAGCCGTCAAGCGGGTCGTCGACGCCGACCACATCGGCGTGGGGCTGTGCGCCCCGGCATCCGGCCAGGTGCGCCTCGATTTTGTTTACAGCAAAGCGCGCGGCTTCAGCCGGCCCGACATCACGTTTCCACTGGACCAATCGATCGCGGGCCTGACCATCGAGCGAGGCGCGGCCGGCGTGTTCCTCCGGCCGGAGCTCGAAGGCCGCGGGTGGGACGGCGCGCCGTTGATGAGGGAGTACGGGATCGAATCGGTGTGCTGCGTGCCGCTCATCACTCGAAGTGGCCCGCTTGGCGCACTGTATGTCGGGAGCGCGCGACCGGATGCCTTCGCGGAGAGGGACGTCACGCTGCTCGGGCACACATCGGCGCAGATCGCCATCGCGCTCGAAAATGCCCGCGCGTACGAGGACGTCACTGAACGCAACGCGCACTTGATCGACGAAAAGCAATACTTCGAACGCGAGCTTCACCACGAATTCGCCGAGATCATCGGCACGAGCGTCGCTTTGCGGAACGTGCTGAAGTCCGTCAAGACCGTGGCATCTGCCGACAGCACGGTGCTGCTGCTTGGAGAGACGGGCACTGGCAAGGAACTGATCGCGCACGCGATCCACAACCTGAGCCAGCGGCGCGAGCGGACGTTCGTCCGAATGAGCGTGGCGGCGATGCCGACTGGCCTGCTCGAGAGCGAGCTGTTCGGACACGAGAAAGGCGCGTTCACCGGTGCCACGGCGAGGCGGACCGGTCGTCTCGAGCTCGCGCATCAGGGCACGCTGTTCCTGGACGAGGTCGGCGATATCCCGGCGGAAATTCAGCCCAAGCTGCTGCGCGTGCTGCAGGAGCGCGAGTTCGAACGCCTCGGCAGCACGCGAACCCAGAAGGTGGACGTGCGGATCGTCGCGGCCACGAACCGCGATCTCGTGCAGATGGTCGAGGACGGATCGTTCAGATCCGATCTCTACTATCGCCTCAACGTCTTTCCGATGACGATCCCGCCGCTGCGTGAGCGCGCGGACGACATTCCCGCGCTGGCGCTGCATTTCGCGAAGCAGTGTTCGCGGCGCATGGGGCGCCAGATGCCATCCATCCCCGACAAGGTGATGGACGAACTGCAGCAATGGAGTTGGCCGGGCAACATCCGGGAGCTGCAGAATGTCATCGAGCGGGCCGTGATCCTGTCGGGCGCGAGCCTCGTGCTCCCGCCGCAGGACGTTCAGCCGAAGGCCCGGCGTGCCGTCTCGAGCGCGAAACCTGTCGGGACGTTACAGCAGGCCGAACGAGACGCGATTCTCAACGCGTTGAGGGAATCGGGCGGCGTCATCGCCGGTCCGAACGGTGCGGCCGCGCGGCTGGGACTCAACCGCACGACCCTCCATTCGAAAATGCACCGGCTGGGGATTCAGCGGCCGTCCTATTAGTCCTCGTTCTTGAGCCGATTGCGTCGGCGGCCCATGTAAAGGACCGTGAGGATGGCGAGAGTGGCGAGCATGACGAGATTCATGGTGTTCATGGTGTCTTCTCCAGAGTGAATGCAGTCGTTAGTGTTTGGGATTGTCAGTGGCGCTACCGCGAGTGATGCCCCCCGGTAATCGGGGTGCGCTCGTCTTCCTGGCTCAGCCGATTGCGTCGGCGGCCCATGTAGAAGACGAAAAGAACGGCGAGGGTGGCGAGCATGACGAGCGTGCTGGTGTTCATTGGTGTTCTCCTGACGAATACAGACGTTGGTGTTTTGACGACGCGAGCGAACGTAATCGGCGGCTAATGCGATCGTGCGGCGGGCTTCGCCGGCGCATCAGCAGGATCGGAGTACATCGGCGGCAGTTCCGCGGGGGCCTGAGGAGACGAGGTGGTGTCTCGGAATTCGCGGAATGCGACGCCGCAGTCGTGCGCCCCGAGGAAGTTCATGAACCGGCGGTAGTCGCTGCTCGACATGCCGAACAGCGCAAGCATCGCCTTGTAGCGGCCGCGCGACTCGCGCAGGCCGCGCCGAACGAGCTCGCGAAGATCGTGACGCGTGATGTCGCGAGCGAGAAACATCGGATGGACGTAGTCCCAGAATGACGCGCCTTGCTTGACGAGGGCGTCGTACAACTCGTCGGCAACCACCCGGGTGCGGCGATCGGCAGTCGCTGTGAGCCGCCCGGGTTCGCTGCGCATCGAGACGGGAAGGTGCTCAACTCCGACGACGTTGCTCGACGACAACCAGACGAGCTGTTCGACGACGTTCCGGAGCTCGCGGACATTGCCTGGCCACCTGTAGGTCAGCAGCGTCCGAAGCGCATCGTCCGTGAAGGTGAGATCTCGCTCGGCGATGGCGAGAAAGTGCCGAATCAGCGCCTGAACGTCCTCCGCCCGCTCCCGGAGCGCCGGCACGTGCAGGTGAATCACGCGCAACCGGTACAGCAGGTCCTCGCGGAACTGGCCGGAGGCGACCATGTCGTTCAGGTTGCGATTGGTGGCGGCGATCACGCGAACGTCGACGCGCGCCTGCGATTCGTCCGAGCCGACGGCCTGGATCTCGCCGTTCTCGAGAAACCGCAGCAGCAGAGCCTGCATGCGCAGGCTCATCTCGCCGACTTCGTCGAGAAACAGCGTGCCGCGATGGGCGAGCTGGAGCTTCCCGCGCTTGTCGCGGTAGGCGCCCGTGAAGCTGCCTTTGACGTGTCCGAAGAGCTCCGACTCGAGGAGCGTCTCGGTGACGCCGGCGACGTTCACCGCGACGAATGGCGCAAGCCTGCGAGTCGACCGGCTGTGGATGTATCGCGCGACCACGTCCTTGCCCACGCCGCTCTCTCCGGTGATCAAGACCTTCGCGGGGCTCTCTGCCGCGCGCGCGGCCATGGCGAGCAGTTCCGTCATGGCAGGGCTGGCGACGACGAAACTCGGCTGCTCAAGGGTCGTACCGACACGGGCTTGGGATGCTAACGACATGACTTGCATGGCTTGCGTTCTACTCTCCGCGAGCCCGGCAACCGCAAGATGCGGCGCCCTGGCTCACGGTGCCTGATATCGCAAATCAGGTACCGGCCATCAATGGCCGTAAGTTATTGATAAATAAGGGTCAGGCTGACCTGCGCCACCCGACATGTGACGACCGGTCGTCATGTGACGAGTCAGGAGCCAGAGTTCTAGTGAGGACGAGACTTCGATCGCCGTGCCTCGAGCCGCACGGGTTCGTGGCGCATCGAGACGGGGAGGTGCTCGACGTCGACGACGCCACCCGACGACAACCAGACCAGCTGCTCGACGACGTTCTGGAGCTCGCGGACGTTCCCTGGCCAGCCATATCGCAGAAACGCGCGGAACGCACCGTCCGTGAAGCTCAGCTCCCGCCCGGAGCGCGCGACGAAGTGCTGCATCAGTCCGTGAATGTCTTCGGCCCTCTCCCTGAGTGGCGGCACGTGGAGATGGATGACGCGCAGCCGATACAAGAGGTCCTCGCGGAACTGGCCGGCGGCGACGAGGTCGTTCAGGTTGCGATTGGTGGCCGCGACCACGCGAACGTCGACACGCGGCTGCGATTGCTCCGAGCCACCGGCCTGGATCTCGCCGTTCTCGAGAAACCGCAGCAGCCACGCCTGCATGCGCCGGATCATGTCGCCGACCTGGTCGAGGAACAGCGTGCCGCGATGCGCAAGCCGCAGCTTGCCGCGCTTCTCTGAGAAGACGTCGGTCATACTTCCGTGCACGTGCCCAAAGAGCTCCGATTCGAGGCGCGCGTCGGTGAGGCCGGCGCAGTTCACCGCCACGAACGGCGAGAGCCTGCGCCGGGACTGGCTATGGATATATCGCGCCACGAGGTCCTTGCCCACACCGCTCTCGCCGGTGATCAGGATCGGGGCAGAACTCTCCGCCGCGCTCTTGGCCATGGCGAGCAGTTCTGTCATGGCACGGCTGACGACGACGAAGCTTGTCGGCTCCAGCGGCGCAGTGACAGGCGATCGGGACTGTGACGAAACAATTTCCATCGTGTTTCTTACCGTTCCGGCGCGGTGTAGCGCCCCGGCTCCTGACGGTCGGTTCTAAAACGCATGTCGGACGAAATCCACCACGACCGCCCCACACTGCCGAAGCGCGCTGTTGAGGTCGTACAGCCACCCGGCCACTCCACCGCTCCTCGACGACGTCGCGACCAGCAACGCGATCACCGGGATCGCGATGATCCAGCCTTCGTACCCGCGCCCTCCTGAAGTGCGCATGGGGATCAGGCGAAGACGGCCATTTCCTCGCGGTCGTTGACGAAGTAGCTGTTGCACGCCGCTTCGAGCAGCTCCATGGTCAGATGCGGCGGGCGATTGAGATACGAGGCCAGCGACAACGCCTGCTTGATCAGATCCCGGGCATGGCACCCGCGCAGCCCAATCTTGCGGGGGCGGTAATAGTCGGTCAGCAGTCGCTCGACCAGTCCGCTCTCCGCGGTCGCAGCCAGGTCGCGGCAACACCTCGCAAAGATGGTCTTGAAGTCCTCGATCGTCGGACTTTCAGCGAAGATCTTGTATTGGATCCGGCGCAGAAACGCTTCGTCGACGAGTTCGGCCGGCCGAACGTTGGTGGCAAAGACGATCATCGTCATGAAGGGCAGCGCGAACTTCTGACCGCTCTGCAGCGTCAAGAAGTCCATGCGGCTTTCGAGCGGCACGATCCACCGGTTCAGCAGGTCGCGCGGCGCGCACCGCTGCCGCCCGAAGTCGTCGATCACGAGCACGCCACCGTTGGCGATCGCCTGCACGGGCGCGCGGTAGAACCCAGTGGTCGCGTTGTAGCTCAACTCCAGCGAGTCCAGGTGCAGCTCGCCGCCGACCATGACCATCGGACGCCGGCACCGCACCCACCTCCGGTCTCCGTTCGAGAGCGAGGTGAGGCTGTCCTGATCCTCTTCTGGCGCGACCGGCTCGTGATTCACCGGATCGAAGAGCCGCACGATGCTGCCCTCGACTTCCAGCGCGTGCGGGATCGCAATCACGCCGTCGAGCAGGTTGTGAATGGCCTCCGAGATGACCGTCTTGCCGTTCCCCGGAGGGCCGTAGACGAACATTGAGTGTCCGGCGTTGATCGCCGGCCCGAGCTGATCGAGGACACCATCGCCGATCACGAGGTGCGAAAACGCCTGACGCACGCGCTCGCGCGTGGCAGTGCGTGGGGTTGCCGCGCGGTAGGCGTTCATGTACGCCTGGTACTGGGCGAGGGGTACCGGGGCGGCGCCGATGTAGTGACTGGTTTCCAGGAACAGCGCCGCGCGGGTGCGGCCGGCGTCGGTTATCCGGTAGCGGTACGAGGCGCCGCCGACCAAACCGCCGCCTGCAATCGCAATCTGATGTTGTCCCTTCAGCAGCTCGAGCGCCGGGGCAATGACCGGGAACTCCAGCCCGAGACGTCGCGACAGGTCGGTGCCGGTCAACTCGCCGGCAAAGTGCAGCAACTTCAATGTCAGTTGCAGGATGAGGTCCACGGTCAGCCCGGACGCTTCGAGCGTCTGGGGCGATGCCGGGAATGGAACGACGTCCGTAGATTCAGCGACGGTGATCATGGGCGGTGCCTTTCAGCGCTCCTGCCGGTTGGCCAGGAACATCTGGGTCCGTATCTGCTGCGCACGCTCGCGTGCGAGCTGAAATGTGGGTCGCGCCTTGCTGGCGTGATCGAACGCCTCCAGTGCGCTGCGGTAATCGCCGGCGGCAAGATAAACGATGCCGCTGTTGTAGAGCGCGCTTGCGCGATCGCCGGCGTCCACGAACTCCGCGCGGGCGAGATCGATACGCCCTGTCGCCGCGAAGGCGAGCGCCAGGTTGTTGCGGGCCGCGGTCATCGTCGGGTCGAGCGTGATCGCCTTCCGGCATGTCTCGATCGCGGTGTCAAAACGGCCCTCGACGAATGCCAGATAGCACAGATTGTTGACGGCGTACGCCGCCTGCGGCTCGAGCCGGCTTGCCGCCTCGTAGGCCGCACGCGCGTGGTCATGCTGCCCGAGCGCCTGCATGATCGTGCCGTAGGTGTTTCGGGCCGATCCCGACCGTGGCGCGAAGTAGACGGCGCGGTGCGCGTCGCCGAGAGCAAGTTCCGGGAAGCCCCAGTCTCGCCAGACCCGCGCCAGACCTTCGTACGCCGCGCCGTCGCGCGGATTCAGCGCGATCGCGCGGTTGAAATTCCGGTACGCGGCGTCGAGGACGCCACGCTCGCGATAGCCCTCCGCAAGGTCCCGGTACCGTTCTGCCGTCGGCTGGCTCGTGGCCAGAAGCAACGCCGCAGCAATTGCGGGATCCCGCGTCTCCAATGTCTCGGCAGCGTCGTTCCTGTTGAGCGGACGAGCATTGACGCTGAGATGCCGAACCTTCTGCATGTATTCGGACAGTGATTCGGGCGCAGCAGCGATCGTCTCCGCCGCTTGAGGCGGTGTCGGAAGCGGGTGCGCGGTGTGTGACTGCCGCATCGCGCACCCGGACAGGACGATTGCCGCCAGGGCGACCGCTGCCCGCTGGCTGTGTGAATGCACGGCGATTAGTTTCCCTGGCTCAGCCGGTTGCGGCGGCGGGCCATGTAGAGGACGACGAGAACGGCGAGAGTGGCGAGCAGGACGAGAGTGCTGGTGTTCATGGTTTCTCCTAAAGCATGTTCTCGTTGAACACGCGAATGAACGCGATGGCCGCGGGTCCAAGAATGACGATGTAGAGTGCCGGAAACAGGAACAGTACGAGCGGGAAGACGAGCTTCACGCCAAGTTTTCCCGCGCGCTCTTCGGCGTTTTGACGCCGCTTGGTCCGCGACGTGTCGGCATGGGTTCGCAGCGCCTGCGCCAGGCTCGTGCCGAACTTGTCGGTCTGCACCAGCAGCGCCACGAGCGATTGCACGTCGTCGACCTTCGTGCGCGCGGCGAAGTTCTTGAATGCCTCGATGCGTGGCTTGCCGGCGCGGATTTCCGTGGTGATCAGCCGTAATTCGTAGGCGAGCGCCGGATAGGTGAGATCGAGCTCGTTGGCGGCCTTCACGATCGCCTGGTCCAGACCACAGCCGGCCTCGACGCAGACAATGAATAGATCGAGCGCGTCGGGAAGGGCTTCACGAATGTCCCGCTTTCGCCGCTCGATCTTTCTCGCGAGCAACATCCCCGGCGCGAGGTATCCCAGCGCGGCCGCGAACAAAGCGAAGAGCCATCCGGCGTGCACACCCATCGCGGTCAACGTGGCGAGCCCGAGCAGCACCGGCGCCGCCAGATTCAGGAATGCGAAGATCACCACCGCCGTCGGGCTCGTGTACCCGGCCATGGCGAGGCGGCGGCGCAAGCGGCCCATTTCCTTCGGAGACTTCGGGATGCCGGGCAGGTTCTTGAACCGCGAATCGATGTTGTCGACCAGCGTGAGCGTGCTGTCGAAGCTGTCGCCGGCCGGTCCGATCGCGCTGAGCTGACGCAGGCGTCGCCGTTCCGGCGAGAGCGCTGCGAGGATGCTGGAGGCGCCGTATCCGGCCACAAGCGCGACCGCGAGGAAACTGGCAACCAGCGTGACGATCAAATCCAACGCCATGACGGCTGACTCCTAGTAGCGAATGTTGACGAGCTTGCGGATGATCAGCGTGCCGATCACCTGCATGGTGCAGCCCACGGCAATCATCTTGGTGCCGAGCGGATCTGTGAACATCGGCGCCATGAACCCCGGCGACACGACCATCAGGATCAGGGCGAGCACAGGCGGTAGAGCCGCAAGAATCCAGCCGGTGATTCGGCCATGCGCCGTGACGGCACGAACCTGGCGCTTGACCTTGAACCGATCGCGAATGACGGCAGCAAGATTGTCGAGAATCTCGGACAGGTTGCCGCCCGTCTCGCGCTGTGTCAGGACCGCGGTCGTGAAGAACCGAGCGTCGAGGATCGGCACGCGCTCGGCCATTCCTTTGAGCGCGTCATTCAAGGACATCCCGAAGTTCTGCCGGTCGTAGAGCAGCTTGAACTCGCCTCCCATGGGATTGGGTATCTCATCGGCGACCATGAGGATGCCCGTCGGGAAGGCGTGCCCGGCTCGCAACGCACGGGCCATTAGCTCAATGGCCTCTGGAAACTGCTCTTCAAACGTGCGGAATCGCTGAGTGCGCTTCCAGCGAACGAACATGACGGGGAGGCTCGCCAACAGCGGGGCGGCAGCGACCGCCACGGCCGTGAAATGGGTCACGAACTTGACGGCCAGGTACCCGACACACCCGAAGAGCACCGACGCCAGCACCAGGGCGCCAACCGTGATGGTCAATCCCGACTGCGCGATCAGCCGTTCCAGCGCACTGGAGAGTCCTGTTGCACGCGACAAGGTTGCTTGAATCGCGCGGATGTTGCTCAACTTGTCAACCGGACGCTCGAGCTCACCGGTCTTGAGCCCGTGACTCATGGCTTTCGGTTTGGCGAGCCGGTGGAGGAGCTTTGATCGGCTGTCAGTCTCCGGCCGGACCACGAATCCGTAGTACGCCCCGAGAATGATGCCGAGGATGATGAGGAAAGTCAGGACAACCATGTCTGCCCCTTAGCCGATGGTCTTCGTGTGCTCGAACATGTCTCGCGGCAACTGGACGCCTGAGGCCGCGAGCCGTTCCGCGCACTTCGGCCGAATCCCAGTCGCCCTGAACCGCCCACGCACGCGCCCGTCCGGGCCGATTCCCACGCGCTCGAACACGAAGATGTCCTGCATGGTGATGACTTCGCCTTCCATCCCGGTGATCTCGGAGATCGCCGTCACCTTTCTCGTGCCATCCGCCATGCGCGAGACCTGCACGATCAGATTCACGGCAGACGCAATCTGCTGACGGATGGCCCGCTCTGGAATATTGAGATTGGCCATCGCGACCATCGTGTCCAGGCGGTACAGCGCGTCCCGCGGCGAGTTCGCGTGGACCGTGGTCAGGCTCCCGTCGTGACCGGTGTTCATGGCCTGGAGCATGTCGAGCGCCTCCTCGCTGCGGACTTCGCCGATGACAATTCGATCGGGTCGCATCCGGAGCGCATTGACCACCAGGTCCCGCTGCCTCACGGCGCCTTTCCCTTCGATGTTCGCTGGTCGCGTTTCGAGCCGGACCACGTGGCGCTGACGCAACTGAAGCTCGGCGGCGTCTTCGATCGTGACCACGCGTTCGTGCTCGCCGATGAAGCTCGACAGGATGTTGAGCAGGGTGGTCTTGCCGGCGCCGGTGCCACCCGAGACGACCGCGTTGAGTCGGCAGGCGACTGCAGCCGCGAGAAAGTCCTTCATCGGCGTCGTCCACGATTCCCGGCCCACTAGGTCGTCCGCGCCGAGCTTGTCGGTGCGGAAACGGCGAATGGACATGGCCGACCCATCGAGGGCTAGCGGCGGAGTGATGGCGTTGACGCGGGAGCCGTCGGCAAGCCGCGCGTCCACCATCGGGCTCGATTCGTCAATGCGCCGGCCCACCGAGCTCACGATCCGCTCGATGATCTGATGGAGGTGACGCTCATCTTTGAAGGTGATGTCGGTCGGCTCCAGCCGGCCGTTTCGTTCGATGTACACCTGGTCGTGTCTGTTGACGAGAATGTCCGAGATCGTCGGATCCGCCAGCAGCACCTCGAGCGGGCCAAGACCGAACAGTTCGTGCAGCACGTCGGCCACGATCGCTTCGCGTTCGTAGAGGCTCAGGGGCGTCTTGTCGCGTTCGCGATCGAGCATGCCGGCGATCAGCGAGCGGATCTCCGGTTCCGCGTCTTCGCGCTTGACCCGCGCCAAGCGTTCGAGATTGAGCCGGTTGAGCAGATCCTGATGGATGCGGCTCTTCAGCTCCTGATAGGCAACGTTCCTCGTCGCAGCGACGGCGGGACGCGGTTCGATTACGGCGGACGTGGTTTTCATCGGTCGTGGTCCTTATCTGAACTGGTGTCTCGACTATCGACGTCCGGTCAGGAGCGCTTTGAGTCCGCCAGACGCCTTTTCTGTCTTGACAGGCTCGAGGCCGGCAAGCTCGCGTGCCAGCGCGGTCATCGAGGCGGACAACTGATTGTGATTGTCAAGGGCGAGGGGACGGCCCGTGTGCATGGCCGTGAGAGCACGCCGGTAGTCACTGGGAAACTGGTGCGCGATGCCGCCCCCGACCGCTTTCTCGACGTCGCGTTGATCGATCTCGGCTTTGCCATCGCGCCGGTTGATGACGGTCGAGATCGTCGTGTGTGGATACCGGGACCGTAGCGCCGTCGCCAAGCGGCCCGCGTTGCGGACCGTCGCGAGCTCCTGGTTCGCCACAATCACGAGGTTCGCCACGTGATCAAGACTGTCGAGCACGGTCGGGTCCGAGCGTGGTACATCCAGGACGGTGTAGACGTACTGAGAGGCGGCGAGCTGCACGACCGAACCGACCTGCCGCATGTCGACCACGCGGTTGGCCGGCCGGTCCGCGGATGCCAGCAGGTCGAGGCCGGAGTTCGTCTTGACGACCAGGCTCTTCAGAAACTCGGCATCGAGCCGGTGCATGTTCTCGAGCGCGTCGACCAGCGAGAACCGCGGCTCGGCGCCGAGGAATACAGCAGCGTCCCCGTACGCGACGTGCAGGTCCGCGAGCAGCGTCGGGCTCTTGGAAAGTTTCGCTAGCACCGTCGCGACGTTGACGGCCATCGTCGTGGTCCCGACGCCGCCCTTGGCGCCGACGAACGCGAAGACGCGGCCCGTGGTGGCCGGCGACGCGCGATGCGCGACGAGCCGTGAAATCGCTTGTTCGAGCGCGGCCGCTGTGACCGGCTCCTGGACGAATTCGGTGGCGCCAGCCCGCATCGCTTCGAGCAACACGGCCGGATCAGAATCGGCGGCGACGACCAGGAATCCGATCGCGGGATGCTGCCGTTTGACCGCCGCCATCGATGACGGGATGGCGCGGCTGCCGCGGGTATCCACAACGACGACGTCTGGGCACTGAGCCGTCGGCTGCGCCAGGGCGGCGAGATCTGCCGCGCTCGCCCGGGCCGTCCGCATGCCGCACGTGCCCAGGAGCTGCTCCAGATCGCGATTGAGCGGATCGACGACGAGAACCTCGTGAATGCGTGTTGTGGCCATCGGGATTCCCTCTATCGAACCAGCAGAACTTGCCGCATGAACGACGAGGAAGTGGGGAGCGATGACGTTCCTTTGCTCGTGCCAGGTATCGCCACCAGTCGGCCGAGCACGTCCTTCCCACTCATGCCTTCCACGAAGAAGCCCATGATGTTTGCAATCGGGATTTCGCTCTTGCCGTTTGGAGTGCCGGCGAAGAACGCGTCGAGATTGAACAATGCGACCGGAACGACGCGCGGGCTGCTCGCGTGGTACTTGAGATCGCCGCAGACCCCGGGCGCACAGCTGTTGTCAATGCTCCTGGTCGACGTGTTCCACGTCGCGTTGTTGTCGAGCGCCATGAGATCCTGGACGCCTTGTTTGGTCGGGCCAACCATATCGCCCTGCTTGGATTCCACTTCTATCGTGTCGCCAATGGCGAACACATGCGGATTGCAGTTCGCGATGTTGTCGCGATAAGTGCTGCCGCCGTTGGTCGGATTGCCGTTCCCGTCCGGGAGGTTGAGTCCCAGGAACCAACCCGAGGACAAGTTGGCCTTCGAATCACCGTTCTTCAGCGTCATCTCGAGTCCGTAATAGGCCGTCGGGTGTCCGTCCGCATCGAACGGCGTGAACCCGGTCCCCGGATCGGTTGCGGTGGGCGGCCGGTACACATCCGGCATCGTCACCTTCGGATCGAGGTTGCCCTTGTCGTCGTACTTGTCAAAGGTCGAGTCGGGCGTCCACGGCGCGATGCTCGCTTTGCCGTTTTCCCAATGCTCCTCCCACTTGTCAGCGACCGCCCACGGCCTCAGGCAGTCGGTCGCATTGCCGGTCGTGATTTGCGCAGTTGCCGTGGCCCTGACACCCTGGTCTTCAATTTCGGCGAGAGGCCCGAAGAATGTCGGCAGCGCGTTGCCGCGGGCCTGATTGCGGAAGACATCGACCTTGACGCAGGTGTCGGGTGGTCCCGGGGCGCCTGGAGGGCACGCCGGAAACGTCACGTCCCCGTCGGTCACGCTGGGCGCCTGCCCCCATACGCGGTTGCGAGCCGCCATCGCAATCGCGCGCGCGCGGGCCCCGGCCAGATCGGTCGGGCTGTCGAATGCCAGAGACATCGCGCCCGCGAGCGCGCCTGAATCCGCCGCGGTCTGCGCTTGCCCGCGGCTCGCCCACATCACGCCATAGTCGACGACGAATGCCGAGAGCGCGAGCAGCGCGAGCAGCGCCACGGCCACCTGGACGAGCACGGTGCCCTGTTCGCCGTCGCCACTGAGCCTTCGCGCGGTCATTTCTTGATCCCTGAAGCGGCGCTCTTCTTGCCCGTCGGCGCGTCGGTGATTCCGGCGGCGCCGTCGAGCTGCTGACCGATGTCGCCCTTCTTGATGAATGGCTTGATGATTGTGGGGAGCGCCGGCACTTCATCGGGGTTCAGCGGACGCACGAGATGCGGAGTGATGAGCACCAACAATTCCGTCTCCTCTTTGCGCTCCGCCTTGCTCTTGAACAAGTAGCCGATGATCGGCAGTTTGCTCAGGATCGGAACCCCCGCGGTGTCATCCTGCCTGATGTTGTCGAGGAGGCCGGCGATCGCGAACGACTGCCCGTCGCGGAGCTCGACATCCGTTTCCGCGCGCCTGGTCGTGAGCGCCGGAATCCGGAATCCCTGGAGTGTGATGCCGTTGGAGAAGTCGAGTGAGCTGACCTCGGGCCGTACCTTCAGTCGAATCAGATCGCCCGCAATCGTCGGCGTGAAGTTCAGCCGGACGCCGAACTCCTTGAAGACGACCGTTACAGCGTTGTTGCTCGAGCCGCCCTGCACAATGGGAATCGGGAACTCACCGCCGGCGAGGAAGCTGGCTTCCTGGCCGTTGTAGGCAATGAGGTTCGGCTCGGCCAGACTCTGGAACCCGCCACGTGACTCGAGCGCCTTGATGACACCCCCGATGCCTTCTCTCTTGTCGAAGAAGAACAGATTCAAGAAATCGCTGAACACCGTTTTGCCTGGGCTTGCGTCGTCGAACACCGGCGCCGCGAACTGCTGGGTCGTGGATCTCGCCGCAAACCGGTCGCGATTGACGAACAGGTTGACTCCGAGCTCCTGCAGCACCTTGCGATTCACTTCCGCAAACCGCACCTGCAGCATCACCTGCTGGCTCGCGGTGCCGCCGGGAACCTGGAGCATGTTGATGACCTTGCTCTTTGCGGACGACGAAGCGGCGATCTCGCCGGCGCGGAGCATGACGGCCGTGCTCGACACGAGGCCGGACAGGATGATGGCTTCCTCGTTGACGCTGACCGTGATCGCCTCGCCCGGAAAGAGCGCTTGCAGGTGCTGCTCGAGAGCGGTCATCGCCGGCTCGACCACGATGTCGTACTGGCGGCGAGCGTCGGCACTCCACAGGATCAGGCTGACGGTGCCTGGCTTTTTCCCGTCAACGAGGACCTCTCGTGGCTGCACGACCATCGCGTCGGCGATGTCGGGATTGGTGATGGCAATCCGGGTCACGTCGAAGTCCGTGGGGATTACGGTCGATCGACCGGACGTCACGACGACGCGCTCGTACTGCGGCCGCGGCGCTGCCGCCTGTGGCTGCTGCTGAGCAGATACGGGCAGGCTGAACTGCACCGTCAGCAACGCGGCCACGCACGCCGCGGTGGTGCGCGGTCCTCGATTTGAAACGACTCTCAACATCCTCATCGAACGATCTCCTCGCTTCGCTTGGCCCCTCGAATTGCTTCAACCTTGTAGATTTTCGGCGCCGGAGCCACGACGAGCTCCGGCTGAACTGGCTTCGCCGGACCTGACGCACGGTTGGCGCGCGGCGTCACCGGGACAGCCACCGTCGGCTGTCCGAGCAGAGCGGTGGTGCGCGTACCCAAAGTCATGGTCTGGGTGGTATCCAGCGGATTGCGGAGCGTCAGCATGACCTGGCCCTCGGACGCCGCCAGAGCGATGCGCTCGCCGTCGTCCGGCGACACCAGCAATGTCACCACGGTCGAGGGAATCGGTTTGCCGTCCTTCGCATTCTCCTGGTCGTAGCGAGTACCCGCGGTCAGCACCTGCACATTGCTCACGACCACACGGGTGACGCTTTCCTGCTGCGCCTGGCGGTTCGTCAGCGTGACCATGACGTCAACGCGAGTGCCAGGGACGACGAAGCCCGCCACGCCGACCACCTCGTTGACCTTGACCGAGATGGCACGCATACCTGGAGGAATCGATGGCGGAAGACCAGCTCCGGCCTCGATCGGCGCCAGCTTTGCCGCGATCAGCGGTTCGTTTTCCTCGACCGTCGCAATGAGCCCTCGATCCAGGACCTCGTCCAGCTTCGCGAATGTGCCGGGCACCGGCGCTTCCGCCGGCCACCTGGCCAACTTGACGTCGTCCCGGGTCAGACGGGTACCGAGCGTCAGCGAATGCTGCGCCACGACGACATCGACTGTCTTGACCGCGCTACCGTCACTGGCCGGCCGTGCGGATACCACCCGATACATGCCGAGGGTGGCAACGGCTGCCAGAAGCACCGCGACGAAGACCACTACGGCTGTGCGTTTGTTTGAACTCATAACTTCTCTCCTCTGCGACTCTATGAACCCGACTCAGTGCGCATCTCCGAGACGGCACTGAGCGGAAGCGCGGCGCGCGAACCGAAGAACGCCGCCAGGGCGTTCAGAAACTGAAAGGTATAGGTGTAGGTGACGGTGACCCGCTTCGCGCTGATCGGCGGGCGTCCCCCGGCCACCGGAATCGACACGCTCTGGATGACGACGTTCGGGTTGGTTAGAGTCGTGGGCACCCGCCCGCTCGACAGGTAAGCCGCGACACGCGCCTGAACATCCGCGTCGGCATACCCAGGCAGTACCGCCAGGCGCGCACCTTCGCGGGCCGCGTTGGTCACGACCTCATATCGCTGAAACATGAACCCGAATTCGGCGATCCCCAGCATCACCAGGAGGAGCAGCGGGAGGACGAGCGCGAACTCGACCAACTGTGCCCCATCCTCCGAGCGTGCGCGCTTCAGCCAACGGCCTACTTGAGCCATAACGTCACCAGCGTGCCAATGGCGGTCGGGACCGCGTACGCGAGGCGTGGGCCGCGCGCACCCTGGAGTGTGAGCTCGTCCACCGGGCGAACGCCCATGACCCGCCAGTGCGTCAGCAGCATCCATAGATTTCGAAACGCCACCTTGAGATAGCCGTGGCCGAGGGCGACCACCAGGGCGATGACGCCGCCGGCGATGCTCGTGGCGAGTGCGGCCATGGCGACTTGCCCAGGGCCGAGCCACGCCCCGACGGCCGCCAACAGCTTCACGTCACCGGCACCCATGCCGCGCAGTGCGAACATCGGGAAGAAGAGCAGGGCGCCCAGAAAGCAGCCGGCGATGCTCCAGCCCGCCGCGCTCCAACCACCCATCAGGAGGTGAAACCCGAGCGCGATGGCTATCGCCGAGAACGTCAGGACGTTCGGGATGCGTCGCGTGCGCAGATCGGAGATGCAGGCGAGAGTCATTAAGACGCTGACGACAATGTGTGCAGTGCTCATGAACTCAACATCCTCCGCCGCCCGGATCCGGGGTGCACGCCGACACGCCTTGCACATCTGCATCGGCGGCTTTGTAGACACTCCCGACCGTTGTCACCAGGACCTTCCAGGTCAGAATCGACGCGATGCCGACAACTGCGCCGAGCAGCGCGTACTCGATGACGTCCTGGCCCGAGTCGTCCGCGGCCCCTTGGCGCAACAGCCCGACGAAATCGATGGTCCGGCGAGACATCGCTATAACGATTGAAACGCCGCGAGAACTTTGTCGAAAAACGGGATGATTCCGCCGGCGAGCGCTTGAATAGACCCGAGAACGCCAACCGCCAACACCGCGGACAGCAGTGCGTACTCGATGAGATCCTGTCCGCTGTCATCGCATGACCAGTGCCGTCCGGGCGTCGGACTGTGGTCCTCTCTGAAACCGCAATTTGCCAAGCGACCAAGACTCATGTGAGGTGAACTCCTTTGCGAACTGATCCGGCGCGATGGGAGCACCGGCTCCCGATCGCGCCGGACAGCAAACTAGGCGGCGTTGAGCGCGGTCACGACCTTGGTGAACACGGTGTTGATCGCAGTCTTGACGTTTCCCATCACGACGATCGATCCGACGGCGATGATCGCCGCCAGAAGCGAGTACTCGATCAGGTCCTGGCCCGCATCCTCACGAACGAAACGAACGAACACATTCTTCATTGCTGACTCTCCATGCGCGGGTCTGTCTATTGCGCCGGAACCGCCCGCGCGGAAGCCCGGCAATGTCGCCAACACTTGTCGGCAAACCCTTCGAGCTTTTCGGTGGGCCGAATCACTCGCGGCCCACTAATTAGCAGCAACCGTACCAAGAGCGGATCCGAGTCTGGATTCACGGGCGAGCGGCTTTCGATCGAGTCACTTACGGCGAGTAAGTCCGAGCGATTGATGTCCGGTCCGCCCACTTCATCTGGCCCCGGCAAAATAAATTGTCTGCTCCTGGCCAGTCCGCTGCGCGCACGAGTGTTCACGTGAGCCGCGCCAGACTTGTTGTTCAGAGATTCCGTCATCGCCGAGCTGGCGAAGAGGAGGGCTGTTGCGAAACTGACCCGGCACGATGAGAGCATCGGCTCCGATCGCGCCGGCCAGCCAACTACGCGGTGTTGAGCGCGGTCACAACCTTGGCGAACACGGTATTGATCGCGTCCTTGACGTTCCCCATCACGACGATCGATCCGACGGCGATGATCGCCGCCAAAAGTGAGTACTCGATCAGGTCCTGGCCCGCATCCTCACGAACGAAACGAACGAACACATTCTTCACTTCTACTCTCCATGCGCAGGTCTGCGCTTCGAGCTGTTCGATGATTCGAATAGCTCGCACCGCGGTAAATGGCAGGAGCCGTGCCAGCTGAACATCCAAGGCCTGAGTGCTGGCGTACTGTTTTGAATCGAGCCGGTTGCGGCGAATGAGCCCAAGCGTTCCCGCCCCGATCTCTGGCTCCGGCAGGACAACGCGTCTGGTCCCTACCATAGCGGTATCGAGATTTCGAGAGGGGTCGACAGGCCGTCCCTAACTTCCCTCAACCTGCAATCTGTCCCCAGCCCTCGTATCGCTCGCCTCGAGCGCACCAGCCGGCAGCTCGATGACCGCAAACGCGCGTAGAGACACCGCGATGCGCCGGGGCGGCACCGCCTGACGCACCTTGAGCACCAGCCCATCCTTGGCGACAAACGCTACGTCGATCGAAAAGCGCATGGAGAACGTGTGAATGGCCTGGCTCGGGGCAATGATGAGCGCGCTGCCTTCGGGCAAGGAGTCGCGCCCAAGCAGGCCCTTCCGGCGGCTGCTCGAATCGAACGCTGTCAGCAGCGTGTGCGCGACGATCCGATGGTGACGCGTGTTCGTCAGCGCGAGGGAAGATGCGCCCGGCCGCAGGAGGGGAGAGAGGAAAGACGTCAATTCGCCGCGCGTCTAGCCTACTTCAGCTGGATGCGCCTTTACTCAGCGTGAAGCGACTCGACCGGATCAAGCCGCGTAGCCCGGCGGGCGGGCAGGACGCCGCTCAGCAGCCCAACGCCCGTGCTCGTCGCGATCGCCGCCAACACGTAGATGGGGGAGAGCGTGAACGGCATGCCGGGAAAGACCGCGCGGACGGCCTCGGCCAGCCCCAGGCCGACGAGCACGCCAATCACGCCACCTGCCGCCGAGAGCATCGTCGCCTCGCCCAGGAAGATCAGTAGTACCTGGGACGGTGTCGCGCCGATCGCCTTGAGCAAGCCCACCTCCGACGTGCGCTCGCCCACGGAGATCCACATGATCGTCAGGACGCCGATCGCGCCGACGATGAGCGAGATCGCCCCAATGCCCGTCACGGCCCACGCGACGATGCCCAGAATTCGATCAACCGTCTGCAACATGTCAGTCTGCGTCGTGACCGTGAAATCTTCCTGGTTGTCATGGCGGGTCTTGAGAACATGGCGGACGGCGTCGGCGGCGGCTGCCGAATCGTTCGTATTGCTGAAGACCACGTCGATCTCGAGCAGTCCGTCCTGATTGAAGATCTGCTGTGCAGCCGCGACCGGAATGTATGCGGCGTCGTCGATGTCGAAGCCAAGCATCAGGCCCTTGGACGCCATGAGCCCGATCACCCGAAAGCGCCGGCCGCCTATCCGCACGTACGCTCCGAGTGCCGACACGTTGCCGTAGAGCTCAGCAGCGAGCTTAGGCCCCAGGACGGCGACGGAAGCAGCGTGCCGCGGATCGCCTGGCGGAAGGAACTGGCCGCTGCCCACCCCGAACTTCCACACCTCGGGAACGTCTGAGGTCACGCCGTAGATGTAGACGCTGCGACTGCGCTCGCCCGCTTCGACACGGCCCTGGCCGAAGGCCACTGGCACGACCTGCTGGACGTACGGCGCGCGCCTTAATGCTTCGGCATCGTCGATCGTCAGCTTGCGGACCGTGGAGCCCATCGGCGTCGGCATCCCCCCGGTCGTGATACGGCCGGGGTTGACCTGAAGGAGGTTGGTCCCGAATTGCGAGAACTCCGAGGCGATGTAGTCGCGCGTGCCCTGCCCGAGCGCCGTGAGCAGGATCACTGACGCGATGCCGATCACGATGCCGAGCGTCGTCAGGAGCGATCGTAGACGGTGTGAGACGACGGACGCCGCCGCGAACTTGACGAGGTCTTCGGGTGCCATGGCGTCACCGGCGCGTGAGGGCGCGAATCGGGTCCAGCCGTGCAGCGCGCCGCGCCGGCCACACTCCGAAGAGCATTCCCACGGCAAGTGAGACGGCGACCGCTGCCGGGGCCGCCCAGTCCGGCGGCTGCATCGGAAAGGCCGGGAACAGACGGCGAGCGGTCGCGGACAGGATGGACGCCGCGATTAGACCCGCCAGCCCGCCGACCACCGAAAGCGCCGCGGCCTCCGCGAGGAAGAAGCGCAGAACGTCAGCGGGCGTGGCCCCAATCGCCTTCAGCAGGCCAATCTCGCGCGTGCGCTCGGACACCGACACGAGCATCACGTTCATGATCCCGACGCCCGCGACACAGAGCGAAATTGCTGCGATCCCGCTCAGGGCCGCCGTCAACACGCGGAGCAGTCGTGAGAACGCCGCGAGCATCGACTCCTGGGTCTCGATCGTTACGTCGTACTCGTCGTGCCGCGCCGTCAACAGCGCCGTCGCGGCAGCCTTGCCGGCGGGAAGGTCGTCATGGCTCGTCATCTCGACGAGCACGCGGGGGAGCGTCGTCTCGTTGAACATCCGCATGTGGCGGCCGACCGGAATCAGGACGATCTCGTCGAGGTTCATGCCAAGACTCGTGCCGCGCGGCGCCAGCACGCCAATCACGCGAAAGCGCTCATCGCCCACGCGCAGCATTTCGCCGAGCGCGGAGCGCCCCGGGAAGAGCTGCGATTGGATCGTCGCGCCGATGACACACAGCGCGCGATCTGCCTCGGTGTCGCCCGCGGGCAGGAACTGACCGCTCTGCAAGTCGATGCGCCGGATGCTCTGCCACTCCGCGGTCACGCCGGTCACCACCGTGTCACGCGTCAGGTCTCCGGCGCGGGCGGTCGCGCTGCCAATCGCGATCGGCGCGACGCGGCGCACGCCGGGCAGGCGGCGCAGCGCCTCGGCATCGTCGAGCGTGAGATCGTGAGGCGCGACGCCAATTGGCGGCGCGAAGCCGGTCGTGTCGTTCCGGCCAGGAATGATAATCAGCAGATTGGATCCGAGCGCCGCGAACTCCCCGGTCACGTAGAGGCGCGCGCCCTCGCCCAGGCTGGTCAGCACGACGACAGACGTCACGCCGACGGCCACCCCCAGGAGCGACAGTCCTGTGCGGAGTGGATGGCCAACGAGCGCACCGGCCGCAAATCGGAAGACGTCACGAAACTTCACGTGAGCCTCCCGTCGACCATTTGCAGACGCACACGCGCGCGCCCGCCGACCGCCGGGTCATGCGTGACGACGACGAGCGTCAGCCCTTCGGCGTTCATCTCCTCGAGCAGCGCCACGACCTCCGCGCCTGACGCGCGATCGAGATTGCCGGTGGGCTCATCGGCGAGGAGAATCGCGGGCCCCATGACGATCGCGCGGGCGATCGCCACGCGCTGGCGCTCGCCGCCCGAAAGCTCGTCTGGCTTGTGCCGCGCGCGTGCGGAGAGACCGACGGCCTCGAGCGCACGGCGCACGCGATCGGCACGGACCGCGGGCTGCACGCCCGCCAGGAGCATCGGCAAGTCCACGTTGGCCGACGCCGTCAGCCGGGGGACGAGGTGAAACACCTGGAAGACGAATCCAATCTTGTGTCCGCGAATGTACGAGAGCGCACGCTCGTCGAGGGCGCCAACGGCCTCGCCGTCGAGCGCGTACCAGCCGGCCGTCGGTCGATCGAGACAGCCGATGACGTTGAGCAGCGTCGATTTTCCGGAGCCCGACGGTCCCATGATCGACACGTACTCGCCGTCCGGGATCTGCAGACTGACCTCAGACAGCGCATGCACCGGCGTGCCGCCGACTACATAGTCCCGACCGACGCCCTGCATCTCGATCACTTGCCGACCTCAGACTCGATGCGAACGTGCGCGCCGGCGCGAACCTCCGGCCGGTCGAGCGAGACGACGATCAGGTCGCCGGCCTTCAGCCCGTCGACGATTTCCGAATACTCCCAGTTCGTCAATCCGCTCCGAACAGTCACCTGAACCAGGACGCCATCACGAACGATGAGCACCCGGCCCCCCTGAAGGATCGCGGACGTGGGCACGCGCACGACGTCGTCATGTTTTTGAACGATAACTTCGACGTCGGCCGACAGCCCCGGCAGCAATGTCTGAGCGAAGGCCGCATCGTCAAACGCGACGTCGATGTCGAGCGTCCGGTTCTGCTGCTGTGCCTCGGAGACGTACGCGCCGACTCGCGTCACCATGCCGGGAAAGGCGCGGCCGGGATACGCGTCCATCGTGATGCGGACCGGCAGCCCGACGGTGGCCCGGCTCGCGTCGACCTCGTCGAGCGGCGCCTTGACGTAGATCGATCGCACGTCGACCAACTCCACAGCCGGCGGCATCGGCAAGCCGGCGGGTGACGGCATGATCCACTCGCCGAGATGGGCGTTCACCTTCGTGACAATCGCGTCGAATGGCGCGCGCAGCACGGTCTTTCCGAGGTTCACACGTGCGACGTCGACGCCAGCGGCCGTCTGAGAGGCGCGCGAAGTCGCCGCATCGCACGTCGCTTTCGTGGCTGCCTGTTGCGTGATCGCGCGGTCGAGGTCCTGCTGAGACAACGCGCCAGCTGACACCAGCCGGCGGACGCGGTCGAGGTCGCGCACCGCGAATTCCGCGTTGGCACAGGCCTCAGCAGCCGCCGACCGCACGGCATCGAGCGACCGTTCCTCGAGCGTCACCTGCGCCCGCACGTCGGCATCGGCCACCGCAATCAGCACGTCGCCGCGACGGACCCGCGCGCCGGCATCAACCGGCAGCGCGACGATGCGGCCGCCGAATTCCGGGCTGAGCGCCGCCTGGCGCCGCGCCGTGATCGTCCCGGCTTTGTTGTTCGTGACGAGATCCTCGACGCGGCCGGTTCGTACCTCGGTCACGGTCACGGGGATGGCCACCGGCCGGAAGTACGTGAACCGCAACACGACCACGGTCGCCGCGATTGCAGCCAGTACGAGACTGCGGCGAATCCAGCGTCGGGCTGCGCCGGCGCCTCCCCGACGCTCGGCCGTAATCGGCGGCAGAACTCGACGCACCGAGGGAACGGGCGTCAGCGCGGGGCGCGGCTCTTTCTGTATGGCTTGCACGGCCCTGTCTCCGAGTCTCGATGGAGCAAGAGCCCTGCCACAGCTCGAGCGCGTTCACGAGGCTATCTGGCCGGCTGACTCTGAGGGGATCGCGGACTCCTTGGCCCTACCCGGGAAAAACCCTCGGTCGGCGCTCAGCGCGTCACGCTTGATGAGATGCGTGCGGCGTCCCTGCGGAGTGACGAGCCCCGAGGTGGTGATTCTCAGAGACGCCGCTGAGCCGCGAATTCAGATCGATCACGTTCGCATGCGGTCGTCTCATCGTCCGGGCCCGTGGCGGATGAGTCTTGACCGCAGGGCGTTCGTCCAGGGCGCGGTGAGCGGCGAGGAATCGCCGCTGCTCTTCCTCGATCCGGGCACGTGTGGCGGCGCGAGCGGCTTTGCTTTCGTCGTAGCCGCTGAACGCATGCCGAAGCGACGTCGGGTGCCAAGCGGCATCACGCTGTCGCATGAGCCAGGTTCGGCCGCATTCGTAGCAGATGTACCGGGCTGGCTCCATTTCGATCGTCTGGCCGTTGGCGTTCTGGCGGACGACGGCGCGGACATAGTGCGGATTTGGATGGCGGCAGCGTGTGAGTCGCCATACGGCATAGGACGCCCCGAGCAACACCGTCGCGAGCAGGCCGAGTTGCCAAGTTGCCATCACGCCACCGATGAACGAGTCAAAGCCACAGGCTTGCCTAGAACGCAACGCCCACCGGTTGCTGCCACCGCTTCAAGTGCGGCAGCACGCTCGTCATGAGCGCGCGCGCTTGCGCGGCCGGCATGATCTGCTGTTTCGTCATCGCTTCCACGCAGCGATCGATCATCGCCGCCTGCGTGATGGCCGGGTCGGTGAACGTGCCGCGTTGATAGCAGTAGTGACAGTAGTCATTGCTGCGAAAACCGTTGGCTTCGGTGCCGAAGTCTTCCGGCTTCTTGAATGGCAAGGCGCAGCTCTGACAGAACGGTCCCTTCTCCTCGACTATCGCCATGATGCCCCTCCGAACGGTCATCACAGCAGAATGCGTGCCACGGTCCGCATCGGGCCGGAAAGCGAATCGCCGCGATCCGCTGTGACGGACTTTTCGAAGCGACGCGGAAAATTTCTGGGTGAATTGCCGCTCCGTCGCCGCATGCACTAGCCGAACGCTGGAATCAAGGTGGCCTCCTCTGCAACTGCGTGGATTCGGGCCGGTACTGAAGTTGCAGCACGAGAGATCCGTGAGGCTCACAACACGCTGGCGCATCACCGTCGCCGCTGGCCATCGGGCGCCGCTCTGGACGCGCGTTCGCCTTTGGCTGTTCCTCGCAACATCCCGGATCGTGCTGGGCTCGTTGCCGCAGAGGACTGTCAACCCTGTCGGGCAGGTGTTCCAATGACATCCAAGGTTGCAGCCATCTTCACGAGGCTTCATTCGGCCGAAGGCGAGTTTCGCCAGGACCTCGTGGATCAAGCAGACCGCTGGGGCTTCACCTGTCACCGTCGAACCGCACGCTTCCCTGCAGATCTTCGACGGGCGCATCGCACACTGAAACCATCACTCTGGACCTTTCTCAAGGCAGCCCGTCCACTCCCGCTCCTCACCGCGCCGCTCGTCTACTCCGTGTCGCTGCCATTCCTCCTCCTCGACGGCTGGATGACGCTGTATCAGTGGGTCTGCTTTCCGATCTATGGCATTCCTCGAGTCAAGCGACGCGACTACCTCGTCATCGATCACCAGCGGCTGGCGTACTTGAATGCGGTCGAGAAGATCCATTGCGTGTACTGCGGGTATGCAAACGGCCTCCTTGCGTACGCGAGTGAAATTGCGGCGCGCACCGAGCAGTACTGGTGTCCGATCAAACATGCCACGCCGATCCCAGCGCCACACGGCCGCTACCACCTCTTTGCGGACTATGGCGACGCCGAAGGCTATCGCCGCGACCTCCCGAGTCTCCGGGGCGCGCTGTTGAAGGAGAGCCAGGAGCCGCCGGGCGGATAGGGCGCATGGGTACGTTCACTGAACCCGATCCGGCGGCGCGCAGCGCGTTCAACCGTCTCTTCTACCGCAACCGCCGTCCGACATGGCTCGGGGCCCCTGGGTCAGCCAGTTCTTCTGTTGGTGGGCACACGCGGGACTGCCGCCACGAATCCTGGGTGGCCCTGGAAGTCCGCGACGACCTCCCGGGTGCTGACGCAGGCGAGGGTTCTGCTGCAAGAGCGCCTGAAGACGGAATGATCGTTGGCGACCGTCATCGCCACCAAGGACGCTCGCTGAGTTGCGGGGACCAACGAGCGCGGAATATTTCGCAGTCTCTACTCTGGATTCAGCGTCTAGTCGACCCGCCCTTTCAACACTCGCGTTCTTCAGCTGGATTGAGCGCCTTTCTGGTCACGCGCCTCGGCAAGCCTATTGCACGTTACGGCGCGGGAGGACGAAATGCGCGAGCCAAACAGGGTCCCATCGAACCGAGATCGACAGTTGAGACGATTCCTCGAGAGCGAACGCGATCGCATCCTCAACGCGATACGGCTCACGATCCAGGCGGGACGTGAGGAACGGGCGATCGAGGACGCCACCGTTCAGGACCGCGCGGAGCTGTCCGAGGCGGACGCGCAGGGTGAGCTCGAGTTCGCCCTCCTTCAGATGCATGGAGAGACGCTGCAGCAGATCGAGGAGGCGCTCGAGCGTCTTGAGGCAGGCAGCCATGGCATCTGCGTCGACTGCGATGCCGAGATTCCGGCTCGCCGTCTCGGTGTGCTGCCGTTCGCGACGCGGTGCCGGAGTTGCGAGCAGGAGCACGAGGCGCAGGGCTTTCCGCCCCCGATTGCGACGTGGCGGAAGACGGCCCAGTTGTTCGGCTAGCTCACCGTGAGGGATTCATCATGACGAGGTTGACTGACTCCATCCTCTTCGATGACCACGAAGCCCAGGAGCGCTTCGTCCGCGCCACAGGTCCTGGCGGCCGCAATCCCGACAAGGAGGCAACGGCGGTGGAGTTGCGGGTCGATCTGCGGACGTCATCGCTGCCGCCCGATCTGAAGACTCGGCTGATCGCGCTTGCCGGGCGCAATGTCACGGACGAGGGCGTGCTGGTGGTCGTGAGCCGGGCGCACCGTTCGCAAGCGAAGAATCGCGACGCCGCGCGCGCCCGGCTCCTTGCGCTCATGACGCGTGCGGCTCATCCTGCCGAAGTGCGCGTGTCGACGATCCCGCCATCGACGGCGCGGGAGGAGCGGCTGCGCGCAAAGCACCGGACTGCTGCGGTGAAACGCTCACGGAGCGAACAAGACGCCGAGTCGCGTTGACTGAAACCCCCTCGCGGCCCGCGGACTATTCCCGGGCGACGCCGGTGTCGACCCGACGCACGTGCTGGGTGAGCCTCAGGCCGGCCGGGGCACGGCTCTTGCGGAAACTATCGTAGCGACGCGCGGGTGGGCGTTCATGCGTCTCTCCGCGCGGCCGCAGGAGGAGAGGTCATGAGACTCGCAAGCTTTCTGTTTGCGGTGATCGTCGCCGCGGCTGTCGTCATATCGGCGCAGCAGCCGGCACCGAAGCAATCGGCACCCACCGCCAAGGCGTCGCTCGACACGATGCAGGCGAACGTCGCCAAGATCGCCAATCCGGCAGAGAAGGAGCGCTGGCAAACCAACGCGGCCATGTGGCAGACGAAGATCGGCCACACAGGCAAGTTGGATCCGGCAGATCTGGCCAAGATGCAGTCGTCGTTCGACACCATGAAGACCAACGTCGCCAAGATCACCGATCCGGCCGAGAAAGAACGTTGGCAAGCCAACACGGCGATGTGGCAAGTGGTGGTGGATCAGGGCGGCGCCACGTTGACGCCCTCCGAGCTCAGCACGCTGAATGCGTCGCTTGCGACCATGAAGGCCAACATCGCTAAGATCACCGACGCGTCGGAGAAGGCGCGCTGGCAGGCGATCGCAATCTGTGGCAGTCGGTCGTCCCGGCCAAGTAATGACGTTTCGACACTTCGCGACTCTTGTTGGAATCGCTGCGCCGGGAGTGACGCTGTCCGTACCGACTCGCGCGACAGCGCAGACGTTCGTACCAGTCTGACGATCACGCCGGGCGCGACGCTCCGCCAAGCTCGAGCGCGTTCGGACCGTTCAGCTGGGAGCGCATCCAGCCGCTGCAGTAAGTGGTTCAGAGGGTTCGCCGGGGCTGACGTTTCAGTCAGTCTCGGCGCTCGCCGGATGTGGTCGCCGATACAGCGTGTACGTGAACCGTCCGTGCAGCCACGCCTCGCCGGCGACCTCGTCGCGCTTGGGCGAGATGGACTCGCCGTGCACATGTACGAACTGCCCACCCAGGCGCGTGACCTCCTGCGCGAGACGGCGTTCGGCGTCGGCGATGAGCTCTCGATAGCATCGATCCCAGAGCTCATCGCGGTGGGCGATCGTGCCCGGCAGGCGGCTGCTGTTGGCCTCAACGGTGTATTCGGCCACCACCTCGGCGTCGAGCGGCGAGAGCTCTCGATGCCAATACACTATCTTCTGCCCATCGTCGGGAGTTGCGCTCAGAGGGTCCTCGTATCGCCCAAGGATATCAGCCACGTTGGGGAATGAGAGCGTGGCGCCGCCGACATCGACACCGACGGTCAGGACGCCATAGACTGATCCGATTCCCTCAGCTCCACACGCCGGCCTGGGTACTTGCCGGCGCGTATGTCGATCCGGGCGCCGCTCGTTCGACGTACAAGTGAAGTGGGACTTTGGACCAGTAGTGCGCCGGCCTGGCAAGTCAGGATATGGTAGGTAACCCCTTCTCAGACGCGGATTCTCACATGGTTGCTCTGTTCGGTTTGGTACACGCGGGCCGTTCTGTCCGCAGGCGTCGCCCTCGGCTCCAGCGCGCGGTGCTGGCGCTCACGGCCGGTCTGGTCGCCACTTCGTTCGCCGCGTGTGGCGGCTCGGCTCCCGCGGGCGCACCTGGTGGCGCCGGCGCGCCGGGTGGAGGCGCCCCGGCCATGCCGGTCGAGATCGTGACCCTCACGCCCAAGCCGGTCGAGCAGACCGGTGAGTTCGTGGGCACGATCAAGTCGCGGAAGTCGACGACCGTGCAGCCGCAGGCCGAGGGCATCATCACGCACATCGCCGTCAAGTCCGGCGACCGCGTGAGCCCGGGCGCGGTCATCCTCGAGATCGACGCCGGTCCGCAGCGCTCCGCCGTGGCCGTCCTCGAGGGTATCCACGCGGCGCGTGAAGCCGACGCCACGTTCGCCAAGCAGCAGGCGGCCCGCGCCAAGACGATGCTCGACGTCGGCGCCGGGAGCCAGCAGGAGTACGACCAGGCCGTCGCCCAGCAGAAGGCGGCCGAGGCACAGCTCAAGGCGGTCGAGGATCAGATCCGCCAGCAGCAGGCCGAGCTCGCGTACTACCGCGTCACCGCGCCGACCGCGGGCGTGATCGGCGACGTCCCGGTACGCGAAGGCGATCGTGTGACGAAGGCCACGATGCTCACTACGATCGAGGCGAACGCCGGTCTCGAGGTCTACATCGCCGTGCCGGTCCAACAGGCGCCAAATCTCAAGCTCGGACTCCCGGTGCGCCTCATCAGCGACACGAATCAGGTTCTCGCGACCGAGAAGGTTGACTTCATCTCGCCCTCGGTCGACGACGCGACGCAGACGGTGCTGGTGAAGGCGGGCGTGGGTGACGGCAGCAAGTTTCGGACCGATCAGTTCGTCCGCGCGCGCATCGTCTGGAGCACGGCGCCTGGTCTAATGATTCCGATCACCTCGGTCAACCGGATCAACGGCCAGTTCTTCGCGTTCCTGGCCGAGAACAGCGGGCGCGGCCTGGCGGCCAAGCAGCACGCCGTGACGCTCGGTCCGGTCATCGGCAACGAGTACATCGTGCTCGGCGGCCTCAAACCCGGCGATCAGCTGATCGTCTCGGGCCTCCAGAAGATCGGCGACGGCGCGCCGGTGCAGGCGCTGCCCTCGCGCGGCGGCGGGGAAGGCGCGGCCGGCGCCGGGAGGGGAGGCGAGTAGTGTTTTCCGAACTGTTCATTCGTCGTCCGATCCTGTCGACGGTTTGCTCGCTCCTGATCATTCTCGCGGGCGTGATCTCGATCCCGACGTTGCCCATTGCGCGGTATCCCGACCTCACGCCGCCGGCGGTGACGGTTGCGGCGTTCTACACGGGCGCGAACGCGCAGGCCGTCGAGAGCGCGGTGACCTTGCCGCTCGAGCAGACGATCAACGGCGTCGAGGGGATGATGAACATCCGCTCGACGAGCACGAACTCCGGGTTCTGCAACATTACAGTGCAGTTCGACATCGGCCGGAACGGGGACCTGGCGGCCGTCGACGTGCAGAATCGCGTGAACCAGGCGCTGGGCCGGATGCCGGCCGAAGTTCGCGCCAACGGCATCCAGGTCACGAAGAACACCACCGGGTTTCTGGGCGGCCTCGGGTTCTTCTCCGAGGACAACCGGTACGACTCGCTGTTCATCAGCAACTACCTTGATCAGTACGTCCGCGACGCCATCAAGCGGGTGCCCGGCGTCGGCAACGTCATCATCTTCGGTGAGCGCAAGTTTGCGATGCGCTTGTGGCTCGACCCCGACAAGCTCGCGGGCCGCGGCCTGACCGCCAGCGACGTCGTCAACGCGCTGCGAGAGCAGAACGTCCAGGTGGCCGCAGGCAGCGTGGGCGACATGCCGTCGGGTCCCGAGCAGCTGTATCAGATCAGCGTGCGCGCGGCGGGCCGGCTCAGCGAAGTGCCCGAGTTCGCGAACGTCGTCGTCAAGGCCGGGAAGGACGGTGCCCTCGTCCGCGTCAAGGACGTCGGCAACGTCGAGCTCGGTGCCGAGAGCTACACGTCGTGGCTGCGATTCGGCGGCCTGGAAGCGTCGGGCATCGGCATTCAGCTGCTGCCGTCGGCCAACGCGCTCGACGTGTTCACCGGCGTCATGGACACGATGAAGCGGCTGGAGAAGAGCTTCCCGCCCGGTCTCCAGTGGCGCCTGGCGTTCGACAACGTCGGCGTCGTGCGCGAATCGATCATCGAGGTGCTGAAGACGCTCGCCGAAGCCATCGGCCTCGTCATCCTCGTGATCTTCCTGTTCCTGCAGAGCTGGCGCGCGACGATCATTCCGGCCGTGACGATTCCCGTGTCGCTCATCGGCACGTTCGCGTTCGTCAAGCTGTTCGACTTCTCGATCAACACGCTGACGCTGTTCGGCATCGTGCTCGCCACCGGCATCGTCGTCGACGACGCGATCGTGGTGATTGAGAACGTGGAACGGCACATGCGCGAGTTCCACAAGCGCGCGCACGTGGCCGCCCTCGACGCGATGAAAGAGGTGTTCTCCGCCGTCGTGGTCATCGGCCTCGTGCTCGTCTCGGTGTTCGTGCCGGTCGCGTTTTTTCCCGGCACGACCGGCCGCATGTATCAGCAGTTCTCGCTCACGATCGCCTTCGCGGTCGTGCTCTCGGTCTTCAACGCCGTGACGTTCACCCCCGCGCTGGCCGCGCTGCTCCTCGACAAGGAGAGCCACACGCACCGTGGGCTCTTCAACGTCATCAACCGGAGCATCGACGCCGGGACAAATGCGTACGTCCGCACCGTGCGGCTCGCGGTGCGCGGCCGCTGGGTGATGATGCTGCTGTTCGGTCTCGCGCTCTTCGGCACGTGGAAGATCTACGGCCTCGTGCCGACGTCGTTCGTGCCCGACGAGGACGAAGGGTACTTCTTCACGATCGTTCAGGCGCCGGCCGGCGCGTCGCTGCAGTACACGATGAACATCATGATGCAGGCCGAGAAGGTGATCTCGAGCCAGCCGGAAGTCCTCGCGGTCTTCTCGGTCGCCGGGTTCAGCTTCAGCGGGTCGGCGCCCAATCAGGGCCTCATGTTCACGCGGCTCAAGGGCTACGACGAGCGGCGCGACAAGAGCCAGTCGCTCGGCGCCATCCTCAATCGCCTTCGAGGGCCGCTCCTCGGCGGGATTCCAGGCGCGCTGGTCCTGCCCGTCGCGCCTCCGGCGATTCAGGGGCTCTCGGCGTTCGGCGGCTTTCAGTTCGAGCTGCTGGACCAGACGGGCGGTGACATCAACAACCTGGCGGCCGCCACGTACGCCGTGATGGGGAAAGGGAACCAGTCGGGCAAAGTTGCGGGGCTCTACAGTCCCTTCACGGCGAACGACCCGCAGCTGGTCGTCGAGCTCGATCGCGATCGTGCGCGGAGTCTCGGGCTGCCGATTCGCGAGGTCACCGACGCGCTGTCGGTCCTGCTCGGATCCCAGTATGTGAACGACTTCGACTTCAACAACCGCGCCTATCGGGTGTACGTGCAGGCCGAGGATCGCTTCCGCGCGTCACCGTCGAACTTGCGTCAATACTACGCGCGCGCGTCGAACGGGCAGATGGTCTCGCTCGACACGGTCGTGCGGCTGAGCGAATCGACGGCGCCGTCCGTGATCAGCCACTACAACCTGTTTCGGTCGACCGAGATCACTGGCTCGCCCCTCCCGGGCGTGAGCTCAGGCCAGGCCATCCAGGTGATGGACCAGATTGGGAACGAAACGCTGCCGACCGGGTTCTCGTACGAATGGTCGGGGTTGTCGCTGGAAGAGATCAAGGCCGGGTCGCAGTCGATCTTCATCTTCAGTCTGAGCCTGCTCGTCGTGTACCTGGTGCTGGCCGCGCAGTACGAAAGCTGGGTGCTGCCGTTCATCATCCTGCTGGGCGTGCCCCTCGCGGTGTTTGGCGCGCTGACGGCGCAGTTGCTGCGAGGATTCGCCAACGACGTGTTCTGTCAGGTCGGCCTCGTCATGCTCATCGGGTTGGCCGCCAAGAACTCGATTCTGATCGTCGAGTTCGCCGAGCAGCTGCGCGAGAAGGGCATGTCGATCTTCGATGCGGCGGTCGAGTCCGCGCGCATCCGGCTGCGCCCGATTCTCATGACGTCCTTCGCGTTCATTCTCGGCGTCATGCCGCTGGCGATCGCGACGGGCGCCGGGTCGGCGGCTCGCAACTCGGTCGGCACGGCGGTCGCCGGCGGCATGGTCGCGTCGACGTTCCTGTCGATCATCTTCATCCCCGTGCTGTACGTGGTCATTCGCACGATCGCGCCGGGCCGGGGATCGCGCGGCCATCGCGATGAGGCGCCGGAGGTTTCGGGGGCCACTCATGCGTAAGGCCCTGATGCTCGGAGCCGGGTTCGCGATGCTGGCGGGCGCGGGTGCGCACGCGCAGTCAGGCCGGCTGCAGCTGCCGCCGGCCCCCACGGCGCCTCAGACGCCCGTGCCGCAGCAGTTGCCGGCCGCGCCAGTCGCGCGCCTGGAATTCGACGAGGCGATCGCGCGCGCGCTCGCGCGCAATCCGACGGTGCAGCTGGCGGCAACGTCGATTACGCGGGCCGAAGCACTGCTGCAGCAGTCGCGCTCGATCATTCTGCCGGCGGTGAGCGGCAGCATCACGAACATCACGCTCGATTCGGCGCGTGGCTTCAGCGGCGGCATCACGCAGCCGCAGAACCAGGTCTTGTTCTCGGCCGACGCGAACGTTCCGATCCTCGCGCCGGCCCAGTGGGCGGCCGTCAACCAGGCGCGCGATCAAATCATCGTTGCGACCAGGTCCGTCGCCGAGACGCGGCAGCAAGTGGCGGTGGCCGCGGCCGAGGCGTACCTCTCGGTGATCGCGGCGAAGCGGCAGGTCGATGTCGAGGAGCGCGCGCTCGAGAACGCGCGCGCGCACACGGAGTACGCGGACAAGCGATTCCAGGGCGGTGTCGGCAGCCGGTTGAACCAACTCCGCGCGGCCCAGACGATGTCCACCGAGCAGACGCGGCTCGAGGCGGTGCGCCTGGCGCTCCTGCGCGCGCAGGAAGCGCTCGGCGTGCTCGTCGTCGAAGACGGTCCCGTGGATGCCGCGAGCGATCCCGTGTTCGAGGAGCCGCCGCCCGTGAGCGAATCGGAGTGGATGGCCCGGCGTCCTGACATTCAGTTTCAGCAGGCCGTGATCAGCGCCGCCGAGCGCGTGGTGAGCGACAGCTGGAAGGACTACCTGCCGACGGCGTCGGTGGACTTCCAGCCGTTGTCGGTCGCGCCGGCGGGACTCTTCCAGCCGGCCAACACGTGGCGGCTCGCGATCTCGCTGCAGGAGGTCTTCTACGAGGGCGGCGCGCGCAAGGCGGCAGCGAAGCTGCGGAACGTCAGCCTCGATCAATCGAAGCTTCAGCTTACTGATCTTCAGATCCAGGCGCGCTCCGAAGTCCGCGTCGCGCGGGAGTCGCTCGCGAGCTTCGAGCGAGCGCTCGTGAGCGCGCGGTTGGCGTCCGACCAGGCGAACCAGGTGCTCGACATCTCGACGCGGGCGTTCGAGGTCGGGGCCACGACCAACCTCGAGGTCATCGATGCGCAGCGCGAAGCGCGCGACACCGACACCGCCCGCGCGCTCGCGGAAGACGCGGTGCGCCATTCGCGCCTGAATCTGCTCGTCGCGCTCGGACGGTTCCCGAAGTAGCAAGCCGTATGGATCTCAATCCTGAAATCCAATCCTGAAAGCCTTGTGGCACTATTGAGTGCCTCCCCGGCGTCGATACCTCTCTTATGGCCAAGATCTGGCGGCATGAGATTCGCTCGTACTCTCTCGCGATGACGCGAGTCTGTTCGCTGCCTGCCGCACTGGTCACGCTCGCCCTGGGCGTCGCAGCGTGTGATTTCCAACGGTCCGGCACCGCTTCGTCGCCGAGCGGCGTGCCGTCGGCCGGGCCGTCGTCCGCGACCGGATCCTTGCTCGGTGTGTGGGCCTCCGGTGCGCCAGCCGGCGCGGGCGCGCTGCCCGATCCGAAGAGCTGCACGAATTTCCAGTGGTCGATTACGTCTCAGACCGCAACCACGGTCTCCGGTGACTTCTCCGCGGCGTGCGCCGGGTCAATTTCCATCCAGGGCGTCGCGCAAGGCCAGCTCAACGGCGGTACGACGATTCCGCTGACGGTCACGGGAGCCGCGACGCTGCCTGGCATTGGCAGCTGCAACTTCTCGCTCGCAGGCACCGCTTTCATCGAGAACGGCAACGCGCTCCGGATTCCGTACTCCGGCAACACGTGCATCGGTGCGGTCTCCGGCGAAGAGACGCTTCGGCGTCCGGCGCCGGCCGCGGCGCCAACGCCGACGCCCGAGCCGGCGGCTCCGGCACCGCCGCCCCCGGCACCCGCGCCGCCTGCACCCTCGGCATCGGCCGACGAGATCGATCTGAATCAGGTGACGATCGTCCTCGGCCCGAACGTCAACGACTGGCCGCAGACATCGACGGTGACCGCGACGCAGGCCGTTGCGCACAACCTCTGCATCTGGCACACGGCGCTGGGGCAGTGGCCGGCCACGCTCTTCTTCGACGATCCGTCGACGACCGTCGAAGGCAATCAGTGGGTGTTCGCGAACATCAACGGTCGCTGGTACGGCGGCGCGGCCGACTGGTACCGGCCCGGGCAGGCGTGCAAGGACGTGACCGCCGACACGATCGGCCGCGACGCGTTCTATAACCCGAGCCAGGAGCCGCTGCATTCATGGGTGCCGCGTCCGGGCGAGGTGTTCGGGTTGATGTCGAGCACGCCCGCGCGAGCGTGGCCCGCGATGCGCACGCTCGATCAGCGCACGAACGTCGTGCTCACGCGCTGGGGCGGGTAGGTCAGGGCGTTTTGACGATCGTGCTGACGTCGACCGAGAACCGCCGGAAGTTGCGATAGGACGCGCTGCCCGAGATCGTTTCGCCCGAGGTCCCGCGGTAACTCTCGTTCATCGAGACCGGGACCCAGACGTCGATCTTGGGCGCGGAACCGTACGTGACCGTGACCGTGGCGTTGACTTTCGACGGCGCGGCACGGAGCTGGCTGCGGACAATGCGTCCGTTGGCCGGATCGATCCAGAAGCGGCCGCTCGCCGGAGCGTCGGCCGTGCCGGATCGGATGAGGGTGGGCTGATCGCGCTCGGTGAAGCCGAGAATGACGGTGTTGACGTCCTCGACCTTCGCCGTGCCGTCGATTGTGAACCGCGACCGCGACTGGTTGTCGCGGCGCAAGAACGCCAGGGCCATGGTGGGGACGTTGATGTTGCGTTTGATCGCCCCGAGGTTGTATCGCGAGCTCTCGTCGGCAATCTGCCGCGCGTGCGTCATCGTGTCGGCCGTCGCTTCCACAAACAGTTTCGAGAGCCGTTGGTCGTGATCGCGCACCGGCCGGCCGTCGACTTCGTACACGTCGCGAAATCCCATCCAGCCGCCGACGCCCGCGTTGACGACCAGCACGTCGCTCTTCAGATCGCGCCGGCGCGACAGCCCGCGCTGGCTCACGCTCTGCGTGTAGCGCTCTTCCGAGACGACCGCCGAGAACTGCGCTTCGTACTTTTCGACGTACGCTCCCGCGCGATCGAGCAGGTCGGCGATCGCGGGCGGGCCCGGGGCCGGCGCCTGTTGCGCCAGCAGGCCGCTCGCCGCGAGCAGGACGCACGCCGCGATCGACGCCGGGCGCGTGAAGGAAACCATGGGAATGGGCGTAACGCCCGCCAGAATACCACCAAGCGTCTTGTACCGAGTTTTGGCCTGAGCGATAATTGAAACGGACACGACATGCCCATTGAGGATCGCGTTCGAGAGACGATTGAAGAGTTCCTGATGCGCCTGCGCCAGGAGATCGATATCCATGGCCAGCGCCTGGGCCGCGATATGTCGGGCCTGGTCGGGCGCGACGGCACGCCGGGCGCCGCGGCCGAGCCCTCGAGCGACGCCGGCCGGGTCGAGGTCTTCCGGCGGCTGCTCACGGCGATCCGGCAGATCGACGCCGCCTCCTCCCTGAAGGGCGTGCTCGAAGCGCTGTCCCGCGGCTCGAAGAGCGAGGCTTCGCGCGTGGCGCTGCTACTCGTCGACAACGACAAGCTCCATTGCTGGGGGCACTTCGGCTACGCGTCCGCGGACGCGCCTTACGACATGGTCGTCGGCGCTGACCACCGCCTAGCGACCGCGGTGCGCGACAAGCACACGGTGCCCGTCCCGACGGCGGCGAAGAACACCAGCATCTCGACGCCAGATTTCATGCGCGTGCCGGCGGGCCACGTCGGCCTCATCTCTCCGCTCGTCGTCGGCGACAACGTCGTCGCGCTGCTGTATGCGGATGGGCCAGAACGGTCGCTCGGGCGCAACCCCGGCGCGATCTGGACGGAACAAGTGGAAATCCTCGTTCGTCATGCCGCGGTCAGGCTCGAAAACCTGACATCGATGCGCACGGTCGAGGTCTTCAGTCAGACCTAAAGAGAAACTGATGCGGATTCGCGACTTCCTGCGCACCGGCGGAGCGGCACTCATCGCCGCCTGGTGGATCGCGGGGGCCGCGGCCGCGCCTGACGCCCAACCCAATCAAGCGCCGCCGGAGCTGTGGCTCGCGCCGTCCGGCGCGTCGGCGGGCTCGCAGTCGCCGCTGGCGATCGCCGTGGCAAATCTCAACGCGGGAAAACCCGCGGCCGCCGAGCCGATCTTCGCCAAAGCGACGAGCGATCCCGTGCTGGGTGGTTACGCACGCCTGTATCTCGGGCGCGCGCAGCTCGCCGCCGGGCGCCCCGCCGACGCGTCGAGCTCCGCGCAGGTGCTGCTCCGATCCGTCCCGCTCGGACGATTGAACGAAGCCGCGCTCTGGCTTGCGGCCGACGCGGCCGAGGATGCGCGCGACTGGCCGGCAGAAATTCGCGCCCTGCAGGCGTTGACAGAATCGACGGTCCCGTCGCCGGAGCGCGCCTGGTTCCGGCTCGGGAAAGCCGCCGTCAACGCCGAGAACCGCCAGCTGGGGCTGCAGGCGTTCGCCAAGGTCTACTACGAGTACGCGCTGACGGACACGGCCGCCGACGCTGCCGACGAGATGAAGAAGCTCGTGGCGTCGCCGTTCCTGCCGACGCCGGAGAGTTACCCGCTCGATCTCGGCCGCGCACAACAGCTCTACGGCGCCCGGCGTTACAGCGACGCGCGAAAGGCCTTCGATGCGCTGCGCACGCTCGCGAAAGGGCCGGATCGCGCTGTCATCTCGCTGCGTCTCGCCGAGTGCGACTACGGGCTGAAGCGCTACGCCGCGGCGCGTGACGGGCTGCTCGGCTATCTCGATCAGAACAACACGAGCGACGCCGCCGAGGGCCAGTACTTCTACATCGCGACGATGCGTGAGCTGGGGCACGGCGACGCGTATGTCGCGGCGGCGCAGGCCTTCGTCGATCAGCACCCGGGAGAGCAGCTCGCCGAAGACACGCTCAACGATCTTGGCAGCTACTACATTCGTCAGGACGACGACGCAAAGGCCGCCGACGTCTTCGCCCAGCTCGCCCGGCGCTTCCCGACGGGGCCACACGCCGACCGGGCCGTGTGGAAGTCCGGGTGGTGGGCGTTCCGCACCGGTGACTACGGGACGACGATCAGCTCGTTTCAGACCGCGGCGGCGCAGTTGCGCCGCTCGGACTACCGCCCGATGTGGCTGTACTGGACCGCGCGCGCGCAGGTGGCGTCCGGCGATCGCGACGCCGCGCGCCAGACCTACCGCGTCGTCGTGAGCGACTATCGGAACTCTTATTACGGCCGCGAAGCCGCACGCGCGCTCGAGCAGGTGCGCCCGGCCCCCAAGGGGCCGTCAGCGCCCGCGCCCGTGTCGCCCGCGCGGCGTGAGATTCCGCCGACGATCACCGCGGGTCCGGCGCCGCCCAACGCGACGGTGATCCGCGCGCTGCTCGCCGCGGGTTTGTACGACGACGCGCTCGCCGAGCTGCGAGCGGCGCAGCGCGAGACCGGCACGTCGCCGCTGATCGAGGCGACGATCGCCTTCGCGCTCAACCGGCGCGGCGATTTGCGGCCGGGCATCACGGCGATGCGTCACGCGTATCCGCAATTCATCGCGGAAGGCGGGGAGGGGCTGCCCGCGTCCATCCTCACCGTGATCTTTCCGGTCGACTACTGGAGCCTGATCTACAAGTACGCGACGGCGCGCTCGCTCGATCCGTATCTGATGGCCGCCCTCATCGCGCAGGAATCGACGTTCGAAGCCGACGTGAAGTCCGGCGCCAACGCGTGGGGCCTGATGCAGGTGCTGCCCTCGACTGGGCGGCAGTATGCCGCGCGCCTTGGCATCAAGCCGTTCCGCACGGCGAGGCTGACCGAGCCCGAGACGAACATTCGCATCGGCATGGCGTATTTCGCGGATCTCGTGCGGCAATTCGGGGACATCGCGCCGGCGCTCGCGGCCTACAACGCCGGCGACGACCGCGCGGCGCGCTGGCTGGCCGAGCGGCCCGGCCTCAGCCGCGACGAGTTCATCGACGACATTCCGTTTCCCGAGACGCAGAACTACGTCAAACGAATCATTGGCCAGGCGGAGGACTACCGGCTGCTGTATCGTAGACCGAGCCCGGACGCCGCGCCTCATCATGCAGGCGCCGGGCCGGGCCGGGAGCCATGATTCGTCCACGAACATCACAGAAAGCCGCACAATTCACTGAATCCGTCATTCGCGAGATGACCCGCCTCGCCAACAGGCACGGCGCGGTCAACCTGTCGCAGGGCTTCCCGGATTTTCCGGCGCCCGAGTCGCTCAAGACCGCGGCGTGCGACGCGATTCTGGCCGACATCAACCAGTACGCGATCACCTGGGGCGCCAAGCCCCTTCGCGACGAGATCGCGAAAGACTTCACGCGACGCTACGGCATTCCCATCGACCCGGATGCGAACCTGACCGTGTGCTGCGGATCGACCGAAGCGATGATCTCGACGATGCTGGCGCTGGTCGATCCGGGCGACGAGGTCATCGTCTTCGAGCCGTACTACGAGAATTACGGGCCCGACGCGATTTTGTCCGGCGCCACGCCGCGGTTCGTGCGCTTGCGCGAGCCCGACTGGTCGTACGATCCGGCCGAGCTCGCCGCCGCGTTCAACAACAAGACGCGCGCGATCATCATCAACACGCCGAACAACCCGACCGGCAAGGTGTTCACGCGCGCTGAGCTCACCGAGATTGCGAAGCTCTGCCAGAAGTGGAACGTCATCGCCGTCACCGACGAGATTTACGACCACCTCGTCTACGATGAGGCCGAGCACGTGCAGATGGCCACGCTCGACGGCATGGCTGACCGCACGATCGTGATCAACAGCGTGTCGAAGACGTTCAGCGTGACGGGCTGGCGCGTGGGTTGGACGATTGGGCCCGCCGACCTCTCGAACGCGATTCGCAAGGTGCACGACTTTCTGACGGTGGGCGCGGCGGCGCCGCTCCAGGCGGCGGCCGCGGTGGCCCTGCGAATGCCGCCGTCGTACTACACCGACCTCGCGGCGACGTATCGCGGCAAGCGCGAGCGGCTCATGGGCATCCTGCAGCAGGCCGGATTCGTCTGCTACGAGCCGAAGGGCGCGTACTACATCATGACGGACATCTCGGCGTTCGGCTTCCCGGATGACGTGACGTTCGCGCGGCATCTGGTCACCGAAATCGGCGTCGCCAGCGTGCCGGGCAGCAGCTTCTACCGCGATCCGCATGCCGGCCGCCAGAGAGTGCGGTTCTGCTTCTGCAAGAAAGAGGAGACGCTGCAGGCCGCCGACGAGCGCCTGAGCCGGCTGCGCGTGCGGACCTGATCGCACGCCTCCGCGCCCTCGCCGGTCCAGCGATCGTCGGGGTGGCCGTGTGGTGTGCGTGCGGGCACATAACGGTCGCGACCGCTTTTTCATCCAATCCCCGTCTCGTCGTCCCGGCTTCGTGGTGGCACTTCGTGTTGGGGCTGCTCGGCGCGCTCCTGGTGCCGGGATTCCGGCGCGATCCGTGGCTCGCGCTCCCCGCGCTCCTGTCGACGATTCCGTGGTGGCCAGTGACCGTCGCGGACGTCGCGCTGGTCTGGACCGGCCCGCTCGCGTGGGCGCCGATCGCGCTCGCGACGGGTGCCGCGCTGGTCGGTGCCGCGCCCGCGTCGGCGGCGACGCCCGCGGCCCCGACCGGCTCGCCTCGATCCGCGGCCTGGCTCGCGGCCGGCCTGACGGCGCTCATGATCCTCGCGGCGGCATGGTCGGCGAGCCCGCACATGCCAGGCGGCGACGAGCCGCATTACCTGGCGATCGCGCAGAGCCTGCTGCGCGACCATGACCTGCGGATCGAGAACAACCACCACGATCCGGCCTTCGTCGCCGCGTTCGGCGATCTCAGGCCGGACTTCGTCAAGCGCGGGCGCGACGGCGAGATTTACTCGATCCACGCGCCTGGCCTCGCGGTGCTGGTCGCCCCGGCGTTCGCGGTGGCGGGCTACCGCGGCGCACAGGCGACCGTTATCGCCGTCACGGCATGGGCGGGCGGGTTGATTTGGCTCATCGGCTGGCGCGCGACCCGCAGTGCCCGGGCGGCCTGGTTCGCGTGGGCCGCGATCGCTGGATCCATCACGTTCTTGCTTCAGGGGTTTGTGGTGTTTCCGGACGCGCCGGGCGCGTTCGCGGTGGCCGTGGGCGTGTGGCTGATCGTCCGGTTGACTGACGCGGACGATGTCGCGCCATCGGTGCTCGCCGCTGCGTCCGTCGCCATCGCGGCGCTGCCGTGGCTGCACACGCGTTTCTCCGTCCTTGCGGCCGGTCTCGGCCTCGTCATCACCTGGCAGATCGTGACGGACGCGTCGCGGCCGATGGCCGATCGGCTGCGGCGGCTTGGCGCGTTTGCCGCGGTGCCCGCGATCGCGGCCGTGGGGTGGTTCGGCTACTTTCAGGCGATCTACGGGACGCCGAATCCCGCGGTCCCGTACGGCGACACATCGGGGCCCGACGGCACGCACCTCGCCTACGCGCCCGGCGGCCTCACGGGGCTGTTCTTCGACGAGCAGTTCGGGTTGTTCGTCTACGCGCCCGTGCTGGTCGTCGCGTTGATTGGCGTCGCCAGGCTGACAAGAGATCGCGTCGGGCGGGCGGCACTCGCCGTGGCCGGAGTCAGCGGCCTGTATCTCGTGGTCGCCGCGACGTACTGGATGTGGTGGGCGGGCGTGCCGGCGACGCCGGCGCGGCTCGTGACCGCGACGCTGCCCGTGTTTGCGGTGCCGCTGGCGCGTTATTGGAACGAGCGGGCCGACCGCCGCGCGGCACTGGCGCTCGCCCTCGGCATCACGCTCGTGCTCTCGTTCATCGTCATCGGCGTCGATCGCGCGGCGCTCGCGTGGAACGTTCGCGATTCCGAAGCACGCTGGCTGCAATGGCTCGGCCCGGTCGTGAACCTGCGGCGAGGCTGGCCGTCGTTCTTCTGGCGGCTCGATCCCGGCAAGGCGCTGTCCGAGCTGCCCTTCCTGCTGCACGTCGTGCTCTGGCTGCTCGTCGCCTGGTTCGGATGGTGGGCGATCGTGAAGCGCCGGCGCCCGGAACGCGTGCCGCTGAGCGTGGCCTGGTACATTCTGGTCACGGTCTCGGTCGGCGTGGGGCTGGGCTGGCCGCTGACGAGAGGATCGTCGCTCGATCCGGCGCGTTCCCAGTTCGCGATGCTGGCTGAAATCGCGCGCGGGCAGTCCGCCTTCCGCCTGGACGCCTGGTCCGCTCGACGAATGACGTCGCTGCCAGGCCTCATGCGCATCTCGCCGGAGGAGGCGGGGCCGCAGGGCACACGTCCCTGGGCGATGTGGGCGCGCGTGCCGCCCGGCGACTATCAGGTGCACCTGAGCCTCACGCGGCCGCGCGCCGGTCAGGTCCGGGTCACGTTCGGCTCGGACGCCGTGTCTCCTCAGGCGATCGATCTACAGCCGATGTCCGAACAGACGTTCGCGATTGCCGTGCCGCCCGGCGCCGATCGCGTCTCGATCGAGCTCGACGACGGGCTGCAGGGCGTGGCGAGACGGATTGAGTTGGAGCCGGTCAGACTTGGCTCGTGACGGGCCGGACCTCGAGCGTCAGTACCGAACCGCTGCTCCGAACCACATCCCCTGGAACTTCAGGTTGCCGTGGTCTTGGTCGATGCCGAGCAGCGTCGTCGTTTGGCGCCAGCCGATCTGCACGCCGAAGTACTCGTTGAAGTTGATGGTCCCGTTGATGTCGACGTCGTGGTAGGTCGCCGTGGTGTCCTTGATCAGCGACTGCGGCAGGTGGAACGTGTCCAGGTTGAAGAACGTCCAGTCGAGGTTGAGCGCGACGTTCTTGACGACGTAGCCGCGCGCGGCGAATCCGACCGCGGGAAGGGGCGCCCGGGCGGTCGCGAATTCCGCGGCGATCGGCGACTTCAGTTCGGCATCGAACGTCGTGTAGCGGCCTTCGATGATGACGCCGACGTAGCCGCGCGGCGTGTAGACGAAGTCGTACTCGTAGCCGAAGCGGAGCACGTTCCAATCGAACTTGGACGTCACCGGCAGCGCGACGGGATAGAGGATGCCGTTGAAGACGATGTTCCGCTGGAACGTCGTGGCCGACTCGTAGCTCATCGGCGTGTACTGCAGCTTGAACTTGTGCTTCTTCGCGGGCCGAAGCACGAACCGCAGGTCACGGAACTTGGTCTGCTCGTACTTCAGGTCGGTCTTGAAGTCGATGTCGCTGCCGATGATCCCGAACTGATCGCTCGAGATCACCCCGAAGACGCTCGGGTTCCACAACGAGATGCTGCCTTCGACGTGGTACTTCTCGCCGATCGCGGCGTTGGTGGAAGGCCGATCCTGTGCGAGCGCGGGACGCGCCACACACGCGACTGCCGCCACGGCCATCGTGGCGAGCCGGCCGAGTCGGCGCCGAGTCGCCGTCTTCGTGAGAAACCCCATTGTTATACTGCCTCCATGTTGCGGGCGCTCGCGCGCCTCTTGCCGTACGTCCGGCGGAGTCAACGCGCCTACATCGTCGGACTCCTCTGCACGCTTGCTGCCACCGCGATCTCGATGACGTCGCCGTGGGTCCTGAAGTACGTGATTGACGGTGTATCCCAGGACATCAGCCGGCGCCAGCTGGCTCTTTACGCGGCCATCACGCTCGCGCTGGCGGTCGCCGACGGCGGTTTCCGCTACCTGATGCGCACCTGGCTTATCGGCGCGTCCCGGCAGATCGAATATGACCTGCGGAACGCGTTTTTCGCCCATTTGGAGCGCCTGCCGCTCGCGTATTTCCAGGCCAATCGCACGGGAGATCTGATGTCCCGGGCCACCAACGACCTCAGCGCGGTCCGCATGATGGTCGGTCCAGCCATTATGTACTTCGCCGGCACCGCGCTCGGTTTTGTAATCGCGGTTTCAGTAATGCTCGCGATGGACTGGCAGCTCACCCTCATCGCGCTCATCCCGCTGCCGGCCGTGACCATCGCGACGCACTACTTCGGGAGCGCCATCCACGACCGCTTCGAGCGGATTCAGGCCCAGCTCTCGGACATGAGCGCGATCGTGCAGGAAGCGCTGGCCGGCGTCCGGGTCGTCCGCGCCTACCGGCAGGAAGCGCCAGAGCTCGAGCGATTCAGGCGCGCCAACGACGAGTACGTCGCGCGCAACAAGGGGCTCATTCGCCTGCAGTCGGCGTTCTTTCCCAGCCTGACGCTGTGCTTCGGCCTCAGCGGCCTGCTGGTGCTCTGGTTTGGCGGACGCGACGTCATGTCCGGACGCCTGACGCTCGGCGGCTTCGTCGCATTCGGCCGCTACCTCGTGCTCCTGAGCTGGCCGCTGATCGCCTTCGGCTGGGTGATCAACATCGTGCAGCGCGGCGTCGCCTCATGGGAGCGCATGCTCGAGATCTTCGACGCGCCGGCGGTCACTGACGCCGCGGCGACGGAGAAGCCAATCGCGTTGACCGGCAAGCTCGAGGTCAGGCACCTGACGTTCCGCTATCCGAACGCGGCAGTGAACGCGCTCGAGGATATTTCGCTGACGCTCGAGCCGGGCCGGACCGTCGCGCTCGTCGGGGCCACCGGCGCGGGCAAATCCACGCTCGTCCATCTGCTGCCGCGCCTGCACGAACCGCCCGCCGGCACGGTCTTCGTCGACGGGCGCGACGTCCAGACGCTGCCGCTGGCGAATCTCCGGCGCGCGATGGGCGTCGTGCCGCAGGAACCGTTTCTGTTTTCCGACACCATCGGCGGCAACATCGCGTTCGGCGTCGACAAGGATTGGCGCTCGGACGCCCGCTATACGGTCACTCACGCCGCCGAGACCGCGGGCCTCGCCACGGACATCGAGGGCTTCACCGACGGCCTCGACACGGTCGTCGGCGAGCGCGGCATCACCCTCTCGGGCGGCCAGAAGCAGCGCGTCGCCATCGCGCGCGCTCTCGCGGTCGATCCGCGCATCCTCGTGCTCGACGACGCGCTTTCAGCGGTCGACACGGCAACCGAGGAGGCGATCCTTCAGGAGCTCCGGGGCGTCCGTCAATCGCGCTCGTGCCTCATCGTCTCCCACCGCGTCTCGACGGTCCGCGATGCGCACGAGATCCTCGTGCTCGACCAGGGCCGCATCGCCGAGCGCGGCACGCACGACGACCTGGTCGCGGCGGGGGGTATCTACGCGGACATGCACAAGAGGCAGTTGCTGGAAGAGGAAATGAGGACTCTGTGATGTGTCATTGGGCTATCGGGCCATTGGGTTATTGGGTTATTGGGCTGTCACGCTGTCGGGCTACTGGGCCATTGGGGACCACGCCGATCCCGCAGTTTTCCAATAGCCCAATAACCCAATAGCCCAATAACCCAATTACTTCACGGTGCCCCCCTTGAACGACGACGTCATTGGCAAAGCCTACGACGCACGGTTGATGCGGCGGCTGCTGGTGTATCTGCGGCCGCACGTACCGGCCGTGGCCGTGGCGTTTCTGGCGATCGTCGGCGGCGCGCTCGTCGACCTCGCGCAGCCGTGGCTGACGCAGCAGGCGATCGACCACGACATCGCGAACCGCGACGTCGGGGGGCTCCTGCGCCTGACCATGCTCTTTCTCGGGCTGCTGGGCTTCGGGTTTCTCTGCGACTACTTCCAGACGTTCATCATGCAGTCAATCGGGCAGCGCATCATGCACACCCTGCGCATGCAGGTGTACGGCCATCTGCAACGGCTCGACTTGAAGTTCTACGACCGCAACCCGGTCGGCCGGCTGATGACGCGGGTGACGACGGATGTCGACGCGCTGAACGATCTGTTCGCATCTGGCGTCATTACCGTGTTCGGCGACATCCTGACGCTCGGCGGCATCATGATCGCGATGCTCGCGATGAGCTGGCGCCTCGCGCTGGTCGCGTTCGTCGTGCTGCCGGGGATCGTGGGGGTGACCGCGTGGTTCCGCAAGCACGTGCGCGAGTCGTACCGTCAAGTTCGCGGCCTGGTCGCGCGGCTCAACGCGTTTCTGCAGGAGCACATCACGGGCATCTCGACGGTGCAGCTCTTTGCCGAGGAGCCGCGCACGTTTCAGAAGTTCGACGCCATCAATCGTGGCCACCGCGACGTCAACATCACGTCGATCTTCTACTACGCGGTGTTCTATCCGGCGATTGAAATCGTCGCGGCGTTGTCCGGCGCCCTCATCATCTGGATTGGCGGCGGCTGGTCGCTCGACGGCGTCGTCAGCGTCGGCGTGCTCGTCGCGTTTCTGCAGTATTCGCGGCGCTTCTTCCAGCCGATCAGCGACCTGTCGGAGAAGTTCAACATCCTGCAGTCGGCGATGGCGGCGTCCGAGCGGATCTTCACGCTGCTCGACACGCCCGTCGAGTTGACGCCGCCGACCGTGGCGACGCGTCGTCCCGCGGGGGCGGGCGGCCGGATCGAGTTCGATCACGTCTGGTTCGCCTACGAGGAGGACCACTACGTCCTGCGCGACGTCTCATTCGTCGTCGAGCCAGGCCAGCGCATCGGGATCGTCGGCGCGACCGGATCCGGCAAGACCACGATCATCAACTTGCTCCTGCGGTTCTATGACGTGAATCGCGGCCGCATCCTCGTCGACGGCGTCGACATCCGTGAGCTGGACATGGCGGAGCTGCGCGGCCTCGTCGGCCTCGTGCTCCAGGACGTTCACATGTTCTCGGGCACCATCGCGGGCAACATCCGGCTCGGCCACCCGTCGATCGACGACGAGGCCATCCGACGGGCGGCGACCGCGGTGCACGCCGACGCGTTCATCCGGGCGCTTCCGGAAGGCTACGGGTCAGCCGTCGCCGAACGAGGGGCGACGCTCTCGACGGGGCAGAAGCAGCTCCTGGCGTTCGCGCGCGCGCTGGCGTTCGGGCCGACGATCCTCGTCCTCGACGAGGCGACGTCGAACATCGACACCGCCACCGAGGCGTTGATTCAGCGCGCGTTGAAGGTGCTCATGGCCGGCCGCACGGTGCTGGCCATCGCGCACCGGCTCTCGACGATTCAGGACATGGACCGCATCCTGGTGCTCCACAAGGGCGAGCTGCGCGAGAGCGGCACCCACCAGGAGCTGCTGGCGCAGCGCGGGCTCTACCATCGGTTGTACCAACTGCAGTTTCGGGATCAGGTCCCCGCGCGCGCGGGCTAGCGCGGCGGGACGGACACCTTCGCGGAAAGCGCCCAGCTACGGCGTCTTGATTGCCGGCGCGGTGTTCTTCGGGCTCCAGCCGAGGCGGAGCACGGTCAGCAGGATGTCGCGGCGCCCGAAATCCACGGCCTCGTCGCAGTTCCACATGTAGAGGTCGACATGGCGCCCCAGGACCTTCGGGCCGGTGTCCATGACCGTGTAGATGCCGCGGTACTGCTCGGGCACGCCCGAGACCGAGATGACGGACCCCTCTGGCAGGAGCGCTTCGTCCGCTGCCGCGATGCCCGCCTGCACGTCCACGCCGGACGCCGTCGTCTGGCCGCGGCAGTAGGCGGTGGCGACGAAGTCCACCCGGGCGCCAGCCGCGACTTTCTTGGCCTGGCCCGGACCGTCCGTCCGCGTCATGTTGCGGGAGTCGATGACCGTCGCGTCGTAGAGCAGGACCAAGGCGACCGCGGCAAGGGTCGTCGCCAAAAGCTTCCGCCGAAAGGATCGGGACAGGAACATTGGCGTCTGGGGACGCTACTAGACTACCTGTTCAGGGGCCCAAACGGGAGCGAATAGTCATCAGCGGCGATGACAATCAAGTAATTGATTCTAAAGGGATTACAGAAGAGTCAGAAGTGCGAGAAACCGGCCGGAAGGGCCTCCAACAGGCCCGCGCGCTCGAGCCAGGCGCCCGGTTCGTCGGTCAGACGACCGACAAGCGTGATCGGCAAATCGTTACAGTGCCGTGCCGCCGACTTGAAGGCCCTGCGCTCGCGGGGGCGCACCGCGAAGAGCAGCTCGTAGTCCTCGCCGCCGGCGACCGCGGACGCGACGACGTCCGCGCCGGCCCGCGCGGCCCACGACGCGGCGCCGGCATGCACCGGCAGCGACTCCGCGATGATCACGACCCCCGTGTGACTGGCCGCTGCCATCTGACGCGCAGCGTCCGCGAGACCATCGGACAGATCCATGCAGGCGGCGGCCGCGCGCGCCCGTCCGACGGCGAGCCCGCAGCGCAAGCGCGCGTCAGGCCGCTCGTACCGCTCGACGCACGCGCGTTCGTCGGCCGGAAGCGATGAGCGATCCACCGACGCGGTCAGCATCGCGAGGCCGGCCGCCGCGGCGCCAAGCGCGCCGGTGACGTAGATCTCATCGCCCGCGCGCCCGCCGCTGCGTCGCATCACGCGCCGAGGCCGCACGGAGCCGATCGCGGTGGAATCGACGACGAGCGGTCCCGGCGTTCGCGTGAGATTGCCGCCGACGAGTGGCGCCCCGGCGCGCCGTGCCAGCGCGATGAACGCGTCGACCAGGTCATCGAACTCCTGCAGACCGAAGTCCGGCGGCAGGGCCAGCGACAGCAGGGAGGCACGCGGCGTCGCTCCGATCGCCGCGAGATCGCTGAGGCTGACGGCGAGCGCCTTGTGGCCGACCGACGCGGGCGATGACCACGCGCGCTTGAAGTGCACGCCGTCGACGAGGCTGTCGGTGGTGATGGTGGTGAGCTCGCCGCGCACTGGCTCCACCACCGCCGCATCGTCGCCGATGCCGATGGTGATCCAGGCCGGCGGGTCGCCGGCGCGCGTTCGGATTCGTTCGATGAGGGCGTGTTCGCCGATCAAGATCCCCGCTTTGCCGTGTGGGGAGGTCGTTTGAACCTGCATAGCAGGTGGAGCCACTCAGAGCCGCGCTTCAGGCTTCCTCACCACGGAGGCATGCACACCACGCGGCGTCGCAGCTCACTCGTTTTAGAACGTTGGCTCAAGCGACGCTCCGAACCAATCACGAGCAAAGCAGGGACTCCATACTAGCAGTCCGGGGTCCTGGGTCCAAGGTCCACAGTGCTACGCGTCGTCCTCGGTCCGGGGTCCAAGGTCCGCGGTCCGTCCGGACGCCCGCGGTTCGTCCGATCGTCCGCGGTCCGTCCGGACCGCCGGAGTTGGACAATGGACAGCGGACGGACTTCGGACGCGGCACGTCCGGACCCAGGACGACGCGTAGCACTGTGGACCCTGGACGATGGACCTTGGACCGCGGACCGAGCACGATTACTGGTTAACCGCCCGCGCCCTGGCGTCTGCGAGGACGGCGTCCACGAGCTGTTCGATGACTTCGGCGCGCGAGTTCAACTCGCCGGCCGCGACCGTGGTGATCGCTTGGGCGCGGAAGAGCTCGTCGACGACGTTGAGCGCGGCGATGACGGCGACGCGCAAGGGGTCCGCGCTGGTCAGCTCCTGCGCGGCCATGCGCATCTTCTCGTCGAGGTAGGCGGCGAGCTCGCCGATGTACTGCGGCTCGAGGTCGCTCCGCACGGCGTAACGCTGGCCGTGGATGTCGACGTGGACGACGCGGCTTTTCATGGGCGCGCGGTCAGAGGTTGAGCTTGTCGATCTGCGCGATCATCTGGGCGACGCGGCTGCGGATAAGCTCGCGCTCCTCGCGCAGCGTCGCGACTTCCGCCGAGGCGCCGGACGCCTCGCTGAGCCGCGCGCGCGCCGCGTCGACTTCGCGCTCGAGCCGCGCGACTTCGTCGAGGGCCCGAGAGCGATCGGTCCGGAGGCTGTCAATCATTCCCACGAGCTGTCTGACTTTTTCTTCGAGGCGATCAATCGGCTGCAGATCCACGGCGGCGGCGGTACGGGCCATCGGCTACTCCGTTCGTTGACCGTCCGATCCCCCGCGTAACACCGCGCTGTGCTCTCGCACCAGCGCCGCGACGATCGCGTCAACGGCTTGCTGAACTTCACTGTCGGTCAGCGTTCGATCCGCGCCACGGAAAGTCAGGCGCAGCGACAAGCTCACCTGGCCTGCCGGCATGCCTCGACCCTGGTACCGATCGAACTCGCGCACGGTGACTAATGTCGCCGGCGCGTTGCGACGGATCGTGCCACGAACGTCCGCGGCTGGCAAGCGGTCTGAGATGACAATCGACAGATCCCGGACGATTGACGGGTAGCGCGGAAGCGGCGCGATCGGCTGGATCGCCGGCGCGCCGGCCCCGAGCGCGTCGAGATCGATCTCTCCGGCGTAGACTTCGTCGCCCGCGGCCAACCCGCGTGTCGTTTGCAGCTGTCCGATCCAGCCGACCGGGGCGCCCGCGAGCACGAGCCGCGCCCGGCGGCCCTCGACGCACCACGGCAGATCCGGTCCCTGCGCGACGTCGATGTCGCGGCTGAACGTCGTCGCGAGCAGCGCCGCGATGCCCTTGGTGTCGGTGAAGCCGAGCGGGCCCGCGTAGCCGCTCCAGTGGTGGCCGCGCGAGCCGGTCAGCACCCAGCCGACGCGCTGGCGCTCCCCGGCGGTGGGCGAGAAGACCGTGCCGATCTCGAAGAGCTGGACCGTCTCCGACTCCCGACGCCGGCTGTGGGCCAGTGAGTCCACGAGGCCGGGCGTAAGGGACGGGCGAAGCGTCGCGAACTTCTCCGACAGAGGGTTGGTCAGTGCGACCCGGTCGCCCTCGGGCGCAAACGTTGCCGCCCAAGCGTCTTCGATGAACGTGAACGTGACGGCTTCCTGGAGTCCGGCGCCGCAAAGCAGCCGCCGCACGGCCCGAGCCCGCGCTACTCCGGGAAACGACGGGCGAGGCGCCGTACGCAGCGCCGGGAATGTCGCGGGAATCCGATCGAATCCCCAATGCCGGCCGACATCCTCGATGAGATCGGCCTCGCGCATGACGTCAATGCGAAAGGACGGCACGCCCGCCGACCAGCCCTGTGAGCCGGCGGTGAGGGCAAAGCCGAGCTTCGTGAGGATGCGCTCGACGTCGCCGTCCGGCACCGTGTCACCGAGCAGCCGCGCGAGATGCGCGCGGCCGAGGCCAATCGTGCGGGCTGGTGCCGGGTGCGGGAAGACGTCGCACACGGGACCGACGACGCGCCCGGCGCCGGTCTTCTGCAGGAGCGCGCGCACGCGGGCAAGCGCCCGCACGGGCGCGCCCAAATCCGCGCCACGCTCGAACCGGATCGAGGCCTCAGTCTTGAGCCCGACCCTCTTGCTCGTCGCGCGGACGGAGGCCGGCTGGAACCAGGCGCTCTCGACCGCAATACGCGTCGTGCCGGCGGAGACTTCCGAGTCCGCGCCGCCCATCACGCCGGCAATCGCCACGGCCTTGTCCTTGTCGGCGATCACGAGCATCGTCTCATCGAGCGTCCGGTCGTGGCCGTCGAGCGTCTTGAGCTTCTCGCCGGCCCGCGCGCGCCGCACGTGAATTTCCGGGCCGCCGAGCTTGGCGACATCGAACGCGTGCATCGGATGCCCGAGCTCGATCATCACGTAGTTGCTGATGTCGACGACGTTGTTGATGGGGCGAACGCCGGCCGCGGTGAGACGGGCGGCCAGCCACTCGGGCGACGGCCCCACGGTTACGTCGGCGACGAACAGCGCGTACCGTGCGCAGCCCGGGTCGCCAATCGAGACCTTCACTGCAGCGGCGCCGTCAGGCGTTGGCACGAGCTCGGGCGCCTTGAGATCCACATTGAAGGCGGCCGCCGCCTCTCGCGCCATGCCGTACACGCTCAGGCAGTCGGGGCGGTTGGCGGTGATCTCGAAGTCGATCACGTCGCCGGTGAGATCCTCGACCGCGAACCCGCACGACGCCATACGCGCGGAGACCGCGGCCGGGTCCGCAGGCACGTCGGCGAACTCACGCAGCCAGGAGAGCGGCACCTTCATGGCGCGAGCTGCTCGAGGAAGCGGAGGTCGTTCTCGAAGAACATGCGGATGTCGTCGACGCCGAACAGGCGGAGCGCCAGCCGCTCCATGCCCATGCCGAACGCGAAGCCCGTGTATTTGCCGGCGTCGTAGCCGACGTTCTCGAAGACCGCCGGGTGCACCATGCCGCAGCCGAGGATTTCCATCCAGCCCGTCTGCTTGCAGAGCCCGCAGCCCTTGCCGTGGCACCCCTGGCACTCGACATCCATCTCGGCCGAGGGCTCGGTGTACGGAAAGAAGCTCGGCCGGAAGCGCGTCTTGACCTTGCCGTCGAAGAAACGCTCGGCGAACGCGTTCAGCGTGCCCTTCAGATCCGCGAGGCTGATGCCCTCGTCGACGACGAGCCCTTCGACCTGCGTGAACATCGGCGTATGGGTCGCGTCGAAGTTGTCTCGGCGGTAGACGCGTCCGGGCGCAATCAGGCGCACGGGCGGCGGGTTGGACTCCATGTAGCGGATCTGCATGCCGGAGGTGTGCGTGCGAAGCAGCGTGCCCGGACGATTCTTTGCCGAACCCGCCTTCGCCAAGGCTTCGGCGGGCAAGCCCAACGAACCCTGCAAGTAAAGCGTGTCCTGCATGTCGCGCGCGGGGTGCTCGGGCGGCATGTTCAACGCTTCGAAGTTGTGCCAGTCGTCCTCGATCTCCGGGCCTTCGATGATTTGGTAGCCCATCGCCGCGAAGATGTCCTCGACGCGCTCGCGAACCTGCGTCAGCGGGTGGCGGCGGCCCACGAGCGGCGGGCGGCCGGGCAGCGTGATGTCGAGGCCGCCCGCGACCGGCATCTGCGCGACGAGCTCCAGCTCGCGAAGCTCGAGCGTTTGATCAATCTCGTGCTTGAGCGCGTTGGCCGCGGCGCCGAACGCCGGCCGCATCGCCGGCGGCTGGAAGGAAATCTGCTTGAGCGCGTTGTTGAGCTCGCCCTTGGTGCGGCCGACGAAGTTGTCCCGCACGGCCTTGAGGTCGGCCGTCGTTTTCACGGCCGCCATCGCCTCGAGGAACCGCGCGCGGATTTTGTCGATCTCGGGATGCGACTCGCTCATCACTGGCTCACGCCAAGCACGAAAGCATAGCGTGTCGCGTGCAGGATGCCAACGTCAGGTGCGATGACAACAGAGGATTCACCACGTAGGGCACGTAGGCTGGCAGCGTCGCCAGACGGATCGGGTGCGGACTAGAGGCCTTGGTGAGCGCCGTCGATCTGACTGCCCGGCTGCGCCGGGCGCGAGGGACACGACGAACACGAACGCAAGAGCGCTGTGGTCTTGTGTGGCGTTCTTGTGTTCGTGTTCGTCGTGTCCCTGGCCGCTGGAGGCGGCCGTCAGATCGAGGGCGCCGCGGCCAGCCGACGTGAGCTAGGTGGTGGATCGCTCTTGGTGTGGCTTCAGACGCGGCCAGCCTACGCCCTTGCGGGCTGGGCCTTCTGCGCCTGCGCCGCGACCTCGGCGAACGCGGCCGGATGATTCACGGCCAGCTCGGCGAGGCTCTTGCGATCGAGGCCGACGCCCGCGGCCTTGAGACCGCTGATGAGCTGGCCGTACGTCAGGCCATTCAGGCGCGCCGCGGCGTTGATCTTGACGACCCACATCCGGCGGAAGTCCCGCTTCTTGCGGCGGCGGCCGGAGTACGCATAACTGCCGGCCTTGTCGACCGCTTCCTGCGCGGCCTGATACAGCTTGCTCTTGGTGGCGTAAAACCCTTTCGCGCGCTTCAGCAGCTTCTTGCGCTTGGCACGGCGATGGGGACCTCTCTTGACGCGCGGCATAAACCCTCTCGGGAAGTTAGAAGTTCGAAGTTTGAAGTTTGAAGTTCAGCAGGTTCGACGGTTCAGAAGGGCCGAGGCTCTGCGTGCTCTCCGCACTTCGAACTTCGCACTTTGAACTTCGAACTTGATCTTGTCTTTCATGCTCTAGTCGTACGGCAACATCCGCTTGAGCCGCGGTGCGTCCGAAGGGTCGACCACGTGCGTGCCCTTCAGGTGACGCTTGCGCTGCTTTGTCTTGCTCGTGAGGATGTGGCGCTTGAACGCCTTCGAGCGCATGAACTTGCCCGTTCCCGTCTTCTTGAAGCGCTTGGCCGCGCCCCGGTGACTCTTGATTTTTGGCATCGCGTCCTGGGTCCTTCGCCCTTGGTCCGTCAGTTGCGCCGCCCGCCCCCGGGCCGCGGCGCGAGAATGGTGTGGAGCTGGTTGCCTTCCTTCTGCGGTGCCGACTCGGTCACCGCCAGCTCGTTGAGCTCCGAGATGAGCCGATCGAGGATGCGGTGGCCGATCTCCGGATGGGCGTTTTCGCGCCCGCGGAAGAAGATCGTCGCCTTCACCTTGTCGCCCTCGCCGAGGAAGCGCTCGATGTGCTTCTTCTTGAACTGGTAGTCGTGCTCGTCGACCTTCGGGCGGAACTTGATCTCTTTGACCAGGATCACCTTCTGGTGTTTCTTGGCCGACCGGGCACGCTTCTGCTGTTCGTACTGGTACTTGCCGAAATCCATGATCCGGCAGACGGGCGGCACGGCCGTGGGCGAGATCTCGACCAGGTCGAGCCCCTTGGTCCGGGCGAGTGCCAGGGCCTGAGGCGGCGCCATGATGCCGAGCTGCTCGCCGGTGTCATCGATCACGCGGATCTCCCGCACCCTGATGCGCTCGTTCGTGCGAACGCGATCGTCTCGTCGTGGTCCTCGATCGAATGCGATAACGGCCTCCTATTCTGACGCGTTCACGACGAGGGCGGGGCGCTCGTCCCGGGACGCGATCTCCTTCGCCGCGTCCTCGAGAAACGCCTGGAGCGGCTTGGCGCCCAGGTCTCCGCCGGTCCGGCTGCGCACGGCGACGGTGCCTTCGGCGGCCTCGCGGTCGCCAATGACGAGCATGTAAGGCACTTTCTGCAGCTGCGCTTCCCGGATCTTATAACCAATCTTCTCTTGCCGGCTGTCGAGCCCGGCCCGCAGTCCGGCGGCCGTCAGCTGGGCCCGCACCGACTCCGCATACTCCGCATGCCGGTCGGCGATGGGCAGCACGGTCACCTGCACCGGCGCCAGCCAGAGCGGGAACGCCCCGGCGTAGTGCTCGATGAGGATCGCGATGAACCGCTCGAAGCTCCCGAAGATCGCGCGGTGAATCACGACCGGACGATGCTCGGCGTTGTCGGCGCCGACGTACTTGAGATCGAAGCGCTCCGGCATCTGGTAGTCGAGCTGGATCGTCGCGCACTGCCATTTGCGTCCGATCGCGTCGGTGATGTCGAAGTCGATCTTCGGCCCGTAGAAGGCGCCGTCGCCCTCGTTGAGCGCGTAGGGCATCCCGGCGCGCGCGAGTGCGTCCTTGAGCTGGCCTTCCGCGTGATCCCACGTCTCGACGGCGCCCAGAAACTCTGCCGGACGCGTGCCGAGCTTCGTGTCGAACGCCAGGCCGAAGTCGCCGTACACGCGCTGCACGAGCCGGAGCAGCCGCTCCACTTCGTCGCCGATTTGATCCTGCGCCACGAAGCAGTGGGCATCATCCTGGGAAAACTGACGAACGCGCGTCAGCCCGGTCAGGACGCCCGAGGCCTCATTCCGATGCAGCGGCGTCTGCTCGTGGAAGCGGATCGGCAGATCGCGGTAGCTGTGCGTCTCGCTGGCGTACGCGAGGAAGTGCCCCGGGCAGTTCATCGGCTTCAGGCTCATCTGCTCGCCTTCGGACTCGATGAGGAACATGTTGTGCCGGTAGTGCGACCAGTGCCCGGATCGCTCCCAGAGCGCCTTGTTGAAGATCAGCGGTGTCTTGAGCTCGACGTACCCGGCGGGGAAGAGCACCTCGCGCATGTAGTTCGCGAGCAGGTTGTAGAGCGTCGTGCCCTTGCCGAGCCAGAACGCGGCGCCGGGCGCCCAGGGGTGCGACGTGAACAGCCCGAGCTCCTTGCCGAGCTTCCGGTGATCGCGCTTCTTGGCTTCCTCCTGCTGGTGCAGGTGCTGCTTCAGGTCGTCTTCCTTGAAGAAGGCGGTCCCGTAGATGCGCTGCATCGGCTGGTTCTTCGCGTCGCCCTTCCAGTACGCGTTCGACACCGAGAGCAGCTTGAACGCACGCAGGTTCCTGGTCGACGGCACGTGGGGCCCGACGCAGAAATCGACGAACGTGTCGCGGTCTTTGATCGTGTAGCAGGAGACCTCGGACTGACCTTCGGTCTTCTCCTGGATGAGCTGGACCTTGAGCGGCTCGCCGCGTTTGGTGAAAAACGCGATCGCCTCGTTCTTCGGCCACATCTGCCGCTCGTAGGGCAGATCCTGCGCGGCCAGCTCCTTCATCTTCGCTTCGATCTTCTCGAGGTCCTCGGGCACGAACGGACGCGGCACGACGAAATCGTAGAAGAAGCCCTCGTCGGTTGCCGGACCGATGCCGCACTGCGCGCCGGGAAACAGATTCGTCACGGCCGCCGCGAGCAGATGGGCCGTCGAGTGCCGGTACAGCTGCAGCGCCTGCGGGCCCTCAGGTGTCACGAGCTTCAGCGAGACGTCGTGATCGATCGGGTAGGTCAGGTCCACCATCCGCCCGTCGACTTCCGCGGCGATCGCCTTCTTGACGACGCTCTGCGGGAGCGCCGACGAGGCAAACTCCCGCACCGGCGTGCCAGGGGCCACGCTGCGGTGGGAGCCGTCGGGAAGGGTGATGGTGATCAAGAGCGTCGACAAGTTTGAAGTCAGAAGTTCGAAGTCAGAAGTTCGGAAGGGGCTCCGAGATGGGGCATCGCAGTCAGCATGCTTTCACTTCGAACTTCAAACTTTGAACTTCTAACTTCCATTCGAGTCGGCCGTTCCGCGGCCGACTCGAATGGTAGGCACGGGCGGACTCGAACCGCCGACCTCCTGCATGTCAAGCAGGCGCTCTAACCAGCTGAGCTACATGCCTAGGGTTGCGTCTGCCGGCCCCGCCGCGCGGATGCCGAACGACCAGTATATCTTAGCGTTCATTGGTCGGGCATCAGGCAATAGGCATCGGGCACTAGGCACTAGCGAGTGCCGCGTGCTGTGCCAGTGCCTAGAACCCATCTCATAAATAGGCACCAGTAGTGTTACGGTCTGGAGCGACGCGTCGTACGTCGCGGCATGGACCTGACTGATGCGCAGTGGGCGATTCTCGCGCCCACGTTTCGTCCTCGTC